>Ga0213868_10000036_pt1 | contig 108491 bp, 99 predicted proteins | sample PICome_9_FD_160087 | JGI IMG/M metagenome (GOLD analysis project Ga0213868, IMG submission 160087) | Coastal seawater microbial communities near Pivers Island, North Carolina, United States - PICO127 | ecosystem: Environmental > Aquatic > Marine > Coastal | place: USA: North Carolina... | reverse complement strand
ATTGGTTATTCCAGCCGCAATCTGCGTATCAAAAATTGTTGACGTCTTAATGCCGAGAGCATATTCGAGGACCTCCAGATCCTCGGCGCATGCATGAAATATCAGCTGCCTATGAGGCGCCTCCAACAATTCTTTAAGATTTTCAAAAGTCTGGAATGCCAATACATCAACAAGCCAACATTGATCCCCATCAGAAATCTGCACTAGCGCAATTTTGGGATGAAAGGTGTTTGTACGAATAAACTCGGTATCCACTGCTAGCAAATGACAGCCCACTAGATGACTGAGCATCTCTTTTAGTGCCTGGTCGGAATCTACCCAATGATACAACTAGATTACCTTTCTGCTTTGTAATGCCAGGTTGAGAGTTCCACCATCCACATACTCCAACTCTCCACCCATAGGTACACCATAAGCAATTCGAGAAACAGCCACACCAAGCGATTTAGCTTTATCCGCGATAAAATGAGCAGTTGCTTCTCCCTCCACAGTTAAATTTGTAGCAAGAATCAGTTCCTTAACCTGGTCGGTTCTAAGCCGCTTCATTAACTCATCAATTCCAAGTTGCTCTGGGCCAATTCCATCAATGGGCGACAAGTGGCCCAAAAGAACAAAGTATTTTCCGCGAAAACTACCTGCTTGCTCAATGGCGTATAGGTCAGCAGGGTTTTCCACCACACAAACCTCGCTAGTAAGCCGCGCACTATTACTACAAATACCACAAATAGCATGCTCGGTTAATGTTCTACATTGCTCACATCGGCCAACTTTATCAACAGCTTCGTTGATAACCGCTGATAAATGCGCAGCACCAGCCTTATCGTGCTCAAGTAGCTGAAGTGCCATACGCTGAGCAGATTTAGCGCCAACCCCAGGCAAGCACCTTAATGCATCAATCAACTGATCAATTAAATTTCCGTACACAGACTAACCTCGAACTGAAACAATGATTTAAAACGGCATCTTAAAGCCAGGAGGCAGATCCATACCGCCTGTCATTGAGCTCATAGCTGATTTGGTTTCCGATTCTACCTTTCTAACCGCATCGTTAACTGCTGCAGCGAGTAAATCTTCCAAAAAATCTTTTTCCTCGGTCAACAACGATGGATCGATAGTCACTTTTTTCACATCATGCCTACCTGTCATTACCACTTGTACCATACCTGCTCCAGACTCACCCGTTACCTCTGCATTGGATGCCTCTTCTTGCATTTTGGCCATCTTTTCCTGCATTTGCTGGGCTTGTTTCATTAAATTATTGATATCCATTATTGCCTCAATCAATTGATTCGACGGACTGCTCATCGAGTCCGCCATTAAATAACTGTTTAAACTGCATTACCGACGGATCTGCATTCAAACGCTCCACAGCAGCAGCCTTTCTTTCATTATTTTCTCTTATATTGGCTGCTCTAGGAGTCTCATCTTTTGCTACCCCTGAATTAATAGATACTGTTAGGGGATGATCAAAATAGTCACTGAGAGCGACCCCCAAACTTTCTTGATGACTAGCATCAAAAAGGCTATTTTCTTGATCATCTATTATAAACTGCAACACGTCATCGACACGAGCCGTGAACAGACAGTGACTCGCTATTTCACCAAGAGAGGCCCCGATTTTCAACTGTCGTCGCACTTCAATCCAATGGGACGGAAGAAATTCGTTCAAGCTCACCTTACTGACGCCCTCACAGACTTGAGAGTCGGCACTTATGCTTTTATCTAATTCAGTAACATTGTCAGCAAGAAGTTCGACCTTGTCATCATTCGTGATCTCGACAGCAGGCTCTTCATTTAATAAATCAATATCAAGAGCTTCTAATGTTTCCTTGAGCTTATTTTCTTCAACCGTTGCGTCAGCATCGAGACTCTCATTTGGATCTTTATAAGCTATCCCAGCCGAGTGATGTGAAACATCGGCGGTTGGTGCAGGCTCAGGCTTTTTTGCAGGTTGCTCCACCTCGGGAGGAGGAGATTTCAGCGGAACAGGTCGTCCGTTCTCAGTGGGCCTAAATGCCATAGCGCGTAACATTACCATTTCAAAGCCGGCCCGTTGTTCTGGAGCTAAAGGTAGGTCTTTGCGCCCAAGCAAACAAATTTGGTAAAACAATTGAACATCTTCTCGAGAAACAGTTTCAGCTAAATTTGCGAGTTCATCAAAATGACTAATACCGCGATCCAGAGCCTCTGGTACCGTTTGTAGAATCGCCACCTGATGCCATATCGACAGCACATCGCCAAGGGCAGCATCATAATCTGGTGAATGCTCAGCCATCTGACCCACTGAGGACAAAAGCTTTTCCCCATTTTGACTCGCCATAGCAATACAAATGTCCACGACAAAGTGTCGTTCGATAGTGCCGAGCATTGAGATAACATCAGATTCAGTGATACTACCCCCACCATGGCCAACAGCCTGGTCGGTCAAACTCAGGGCATCACGCATACTTCCATCAGCTGCTCGACCCAAAGACCATAGCCCAGCTTCTTCAAAGGGAACCTTCTCTTCACCAAGAACATACTTCAAGTGTTCGGTAATTCGCTCAGCACTCAAATTTTTTAAATTAAACTGCAAACATCTTGATAAAACAGTGATTGGTAGTTTCTGGGGATCAGTGGTGGCAAACAAAAATTTCACATGGGGAGGAGGCTCTTCCAGCGTCTTTAACAAGGCTGCAAAACTAGACTTCGACAACATATGTATTTCGTCGATCAGGTATATCTTGAAGCGTCCTCTTGAGGGAGCATATTGAACATTATCCAATAGATCTCGCATATCATCGACACCAGTGCGAGATGCTGCATCTACTTCAATAAGGTCAATAAATCGTCCCGCATCGATTTCTGTGCAACTGCTACACTCTCCGCACGGCACAGAAGAGACGCCTTTCTCGCAATTCAAACACTTAGACAGGATACGTCCGATAGTGGTCTTGCCTACTCCTCGAGTACCTGTAAATAGGTATGCATGATGCAGACGGTCATTATCAAGAGCATTAATCAATGCTTGCAGGACATGCTCCTGACCGGCCATTTCGGAAAACGATTTAGGGCGCCATTTTCTGGCAAGGACTTGATAGCTCATATCAACTTCTATGTTCGAACAAAGTTGTATTATAGGCAGATAAAGGCTGGGCTGGAAGAACTAATGGTGGCGACCCTCAATAGCCACACCTCGGCACACGATGGCACTACTACCGTTGCTCCCTTCCGGGCCTGGCGGGGTTTGCAGATAATCGTTGCGAGGGAACCAAAGAGGGCCACCGTCAAACTAGCGCGGGGATTATCCGAGGTTTGACAATCAAGTGCAACAGATCATCGATTTAATTTTAAGTATTGTGACCTGAAGCTACGTACAAAATGGACCCTTGATAATAAACCGTCCTTTCCTCTTCACATCTGTCTCGCCCTTGTCTACACTGCTCGGCAGATAAGAAACCAAGCGCCATTATTTAAGGGTACATAGATGATTTTTCATTCCGAAAAACAATCAATCCACCAAACCTTTTCCATTTTTAATAAGACTATTAGTTTTTTGATGTTAATGCTGTTTATAGGCTTAACCGGCTGCGGTAGTGGTGAGAGCAATATATCTCTGGGCAATAGAACTGGAATTCTTTACTGGGGCAACGGTACTGAACCAGCAAGTCTCGACCCGCATATCGCTACGGGTGTCCCTGAGCATCATATTATGTCCTCTGTAATGGAAGGCTTGGTGCTTAAAGATAGAAAAAGCTTAGAGCCTCGACCAGGGGTAGCCGAATCATGGACTATAAGTGATGATGGCAGAGTCTATACCTTTAAATTACGTGATGATGCTCGTTGGTCAAACGGTGACCCTCACATCGCCAGTGACTACGTATGGTCTTGGTGGCGAGCACTTCAACCAGCCCTAGGCAATCAATATGCTTACATGCTGTTTCCCATTAAAAATTCAAAACGATACTATGATCGTGAAACCGAAGATTTTGGAGACGTTGGCGTAAAAGCTTTAGATCAGAGAACCCTGCAGGTCACCCTAACAAATCCAACTCCATATTTTCTTCAACTTCTCGATCACTATTCATTATTTCCAGTTCATCAGGCCACTATTGAAAAGTTTGGGAATGCTGACCAACGCGGAACTCGTTGGAGCTATGAAGGTAACTTAGTTAGCAATGGTCCCTTTAAATTAGACGAATGGAAAATTAATCGGCATATCACTGTGACTCGCAATCTGCATTATTGGGATAACGATAACGTTGCCCTAAATGGAATTGTGTTTAAACCAGTTGAGAACACTGTCACCGAAGAGCGCATGTTTAGAGCTGGTCAGCTTCATGTAACCTCGAACGTCCCGGCAGATAAAATAAGCACTTATCGCAAATCAAATTTGACTGAACTCAAAATTGCGCCCTACCTTGGAACCTATTTTTATCGTTTAAACATTAAAACACCGCAGCTCCAAGATCGAAGAGTTCGTCGGGCACTGGGAATGGCAATCGATAGAGAAAAATTAGTAGAGAATATAACTAAAGGCGGTCAAATTCCTGCTTACACAATGACACCTCCAGGAACTATGGGTTACTACCCCAAAAGCACTCTTGCTTTCGATCCGGAGGGCGCGAAAAACTTGCTAAGCGAAGCGGGTTATCCCAATGGTGAGGGTTTTCCTGCGATTGAAATTTTATACAATACTAACGAAGGTCATAGAAAGATTGCAGTTGCTCTACAAGAAATGTGGAAAGATTACTTAAATATCGACATCAAACTACTAAATCAAGAGTGGAAGGTATATCTTGCCACTGAGAGTGCTGGAGACTACCAGATCTCCAGAGGCGGATGGATTGGTGACTATGTAGACCCTAATAACTTCCTCGATATGTTTTTATGTGGCGGCGGCAACAACCGCACCGGATGGTGCAACGAAGAATATGATCGTTTGATTCTCGAAGTCGCTCCTTCGCAATCTTCTCACGAAGAACGCCTCGCAGTTTTTCAGCAAGCTGAAACGATGCTTCTGGATGACATGCCGATCATTCCCGTATATACATACACAAGCGTAAAGCTTGTTGACTCGTCGGTAGAAAACTTGGATGGCAATATTATGAATCAAGCAATGTATAAAGATATTTACCTTAGCCCAAGACAGTAAAGACAACTAAAAGGAATTAAATCAATGTACCGATTTGCTTTAGGTCGACTGGCACAAGCTATACCCGTGCTCTTAATGGTTATCACCGTTACCTTCTTTTTGATTCACTCAGCCCCCGGCGGGCCATTTTCAGCCGACAAGGCTGTGCCGCCCGAGGTCATTAAAGCGCTAGAAGAGCAGTACAATCTTAATCAGCCAATATGGCAGCAATACCTCAGTTATCTAGGTGATGTAATTCAAGGAGACTTTGGCCCATCATTTAAATATTCCGGCAGGAATGTTAATGAGCTTATAGCCGCGGGGCTGCCAATTACCGCAGAACTTGCCTTTTACGCAATGCTTGTGGCTTTAAGCGTCGGCATTTTCGCTGGCGTTGGAGCTGCTATGCGACCAAATACAGCCCAAGACTACATTCCCATGACTGGAGCAATGATTGGTATTTGTATGCCTTCGTTCTTATTAGGGCCGCTGCTCGTTCTTGTGTTTGGTATTTATCTCGATTGGTTGCCAGTATCGGGATGGGGTGATATTCCAGGAGATAAGATTCTGCCTTCAATTACACTGGGAACTGGATACGCAGCCTACATTGCAAGATTATCAAGAGGCGGCATGCTTGAGGTTTTATCGCAAGACTATATTCGGACAGCTAGAGCTAAGGGGTTAAGAGAGCCGATAATTATAGTTAAACATGCTCTAAGAGGTGGATTAATACCCGTGGTAGCGTTCTTGGGGCCAGCATTCGCCGGATTACTCTCAGGATCATTTGTAGTAGAAACTATTTTCCAAATACCCGGTCTTGGTCGTTTTTATGTTCAGGCAGCCTTCAATCGAGATTACACACTAATCCTTGGAATGACCATTTTCTTATCAACACTCATTATTTTGTTCAATTTGTTGTCAGATATGCTGGCCATTTGGTTAAACCCTAAATTACGACAAGAAATTAAGGGAGCTAACTAATGGATAGCATAGAGACCGACAAAGGTAGTTCTCTCTGGAAAGATGCCTGGATAAAACTAAGTAAAAATCGATTGGCATTAGTAGGCCTGGGTCTTCTCGTCATCCTGATAGTGACTTCTTTGCTTACTCCAATAATTGCCCCCTACGGATATGAAGCACAAAATTTAGATATGGGAGCAACCGCGCCTTCATTACAACACTGGTTAGGTACTGACATATTTGGCAGAGATATGCTTACCAGGATAATGTATGGAGGCCGCGTATCATTGATGGTTGGTTTTATTGCCACAGCAGTGGCCCTAGTAATCGGGATTCTTTGGGGAGCTACAGCCGGTTTCTTTGGCGGACGCCTAGATGCGATAATGATGCGTATTGTAGATGTTTTGTATGCACTTCCTTTCATGATCTTTATCATTTTGTTGATGGTGGTATTTGGTAGAAATATCCTTTTACTATTTTTTGCTATCGGTGCCGTCGAATGGCTCACTATGGCTCGAATTGTGCGAAGCCAGGTAATGGCTTTGAGAAATCAAGAGTTTGTCGAAGCGGCTAGCTCCTTGGGGCTTTCGCAGTGGACTATTATCCGTCGCCACATCATACCAAATACTCTTGGACCCGTGATTGTCTACACTACCCTCACCATTCCAAGTGTAATGTTACTAGAAGCTTTCTTGAGCTTTTTAGGCCTCGGCATTCAGCCTCCCCAGAGCTCCTGGGGTCTACTAATCAATTACGGAGTAGAAACCATGGAGGAATACCCCTGGCTACTCATATTCCCTGGCTTAGCGCTATCTTTGACGCTATTTGCACTTAACTTCCTCGGTGATGGGCTTCGTGATGCTCTAGATCCCAGAACCTCTAAAGATTAATACAGGATATAAGTAATGGCGATTCTCGAGGTAGACGGTTTAAAGGTATATTTTCATACACGCAATGGCGTTGTGAAGGCTGTAGATGACGTATCTTTCTCAGTAGATAGCGGAGAGACTTTAGCTATCGTAGGTGAATCTGGATCAGGTAAATCAGTTACTTGTTACAGCTTACTTGATCTATTGCCAAAGCCTCCAGCAAAAATTGAAGGCGGAACAGCACTCTTTAATGGCAAGGATCTTTTAACCTGTACTGCAGATGAAATGAGACATCATAGATGTAACGATATTGCAGTTATTTTTCAAGACCCCATGACATCACTTAATCCCTTTTTGACTATTGGTGAACAGTTAATCGAACCTTTAATTTATCATCCTGATAAGTCTAAAATTGAAATCAGAAGTAGGGCTAAGGAGAAAGCGGTTAAACTCCTTGATGAGGTTGGCATCATCGACCCTCATACTCGTTTCAATTGCTACCCTCACGAATTTTCTGGAGGAATGAGGCAGCGTGTAATGATTGCAATGGCATTAATTACCGAACCGAAATTATTAATCTGTGACGAACCAACTACGGCTTTAGATGTCACAATTCAGGCTCAGATTCTTGAGCTAATAAAAAAACTGCAAGAGACTAGAAATGTAGCTGTAATCTTTATCAGTCATGATCTAGGAGTAGTCGCGGGGATTGCTGACAAAATAATTGTCATGTGTGAGGGCACTATTCGCGAAACTGGTGACACTGATGCTGTCTTTTACCACTCTAGTAACGATTACACAAAGAAATTGCTCGATGCGATCCCAGAGGGAGCCAAGGTTCTTCCGAATAGAGTGACAAGTAATGAGCCTTTAGTTGAGGTTAGTAATTTAAAAACCTTCTTCAAAAACGAATCAGGTAAGAACGACGATGATCGCTATATCAAAGCGGTCAACAATGTAAGTTTAACTATTCCTCGAGGAGAGATTTTAGGCCTCGTAGGTGAATCAGGATCAGGTAAATCAACCCTAGGAAGATCCATTTTACAACTTGCTCCTACAACACAAGGTTCAGTCAAGTTCGAAGGCAAAACCTTAACAGGGTTAAATTCCAGTGAGCTCTTTCCTTGGCGCAGAAAAATGCAAATGATTTTTCAAGATCCTTATGCATCTCTCAATCCCAGAATGACTGTTTTCGAGACTTTGTCTGAACCTCTTCTGTATCATAAATTAGCGACCAAGAAGACCATTGCCTCTCAGATAAAACAACTCATGGATGACGTTGGTTTATCACAGGGACAGCTTAAAAAGTATCCTCACGAATTTTCTGGTGGCCAGCGCCAACGGATAGCTATTGGGCGTGCAATTGCTACCAAGCCTGAATTTATTATAGCTGACGAACCCGTTTCAGCTCTTGATGTGACCATACAAGCTCAAATATTAGATTTAATACTTGATCTTGTTGAGCGACATAATTTGACCATGATGTTTATATCTCACGATCTATCTGTGGTGCGTTATATCTGTGACAGGGTTGTGATTATGCAACATGGGGTGGTTGTAGAGGAAGGAGACACCGAAATGTTATGGGCTAATCCTCAGCAGTTGTATACGAAAGATCTTTTGGCTGCGATACCCCTAGCTGACCCTATTTCAGAGCGGGCTAGAATGGCTCGAATTTAAGCTGTAACTATAATTGAACGATTAAACGCAGGAAATACCGGTTCCTTTGAGACCGCAGTAACCCATAGGGTTTTTGGCCAAATACTGCTGATGGTACTCTTCGGCATAGAAGAACTCAGGGGCTGAATCGATTTCAGTGGTAATGCTGCCAAACCCCATACGGTTTAATTCTTTTTGAGCATTCTCTGCGGACTTCAGGGCTATTTTTAGCTGAGTTTCATCACTACAGTAAATAGCTGAACGATACTGACTACCCCTGTCATTCCCCTGCCTCATCCCTTGCGTCGGATCATGGGATTCCCAAAATATGACCAACAGATCATCATAAGAAATGACCCTAGGATCAAATACCACCAAAACCACTTCAGTGTGCCCAGTCAAACCTGTACAGGTTTCTTCGTACGTTGGATTAGGTGTACATCCTCCAGCATAACCGGCCGCAGTAGAGATAACTCCTGTTTTCTCCCAAAAAAGGCGCTCAACACCCCAAAAGCACCCCATGGCAAAGACGGCAGTTTCGCAATGACTTGGAAACGGGGGCTTTAGGGACTCTCCCAAAACAAGATGCCTATCTGTAACTAGCATCACATCATCTCGACCCGGCAAGCAATCTTGCTTCTGCGGAATGGACTGCTTTTCGAAGGATGTTGTATACATAGGGTAAGACTCCAGACTAAATATCTTAGCTTGCACCGCTGCCATTGTTATGAATTCCAATCACCTGGCTGTTCCTATCATCACCATCATCTCCTCCCCGTTTTGCTGCGTCGTTTCTAATAGAGTCAATTTTAGCAAGATAGGCACTATCAACATCTCCGGTCACGTACTCACCATCAAAGACTGAGCACTCGAATCGTTTAATACTGGCGTTACCCTCTGAGGCTGAAGCAACGAGATCTTCTAGATCCTGGTAAATCAGCCAATCAGCTCCGATCAACTCTCCAACTTCCTCATCACTTCTACCATGGGCAATTAACTCCGAAGCAGAAGGCATATCAATGCCATAAACGTTAGGATACCTAACACCAGGGGCTGCGGATGCCATAAATACTTTTTTAGCTCCAGCATCTCTCGCCATTTGGATAATCTCTTGGGAGGTAGTTCCCCTGACGATAGAATCGTCCACCAAGAGAACATTTTTGCCCGCAAACTCTAGCTTTACCGCATTGAGCTTCTGGCGCACGGACTTCTTTCGCTCTGTCTGGCCTGGCATGATAAAAGTTCGTCCTATATAGCGATTCTTCATAAATCCTTCTCGAAGCTTGACGCCAAGGTGTTCAGCCAATGCTTGAGCCGATACTCTGCTGGTATCTGGTATAGGAATGACTACATCAATTTCGTGATCAGGGTTCAAACGAACCAATTTGTCCGCGAGCTTTTCTCCCATTCTTAATCGACACTTATAAACAGAGATATCATCGACTAGGGAATCAGGACGAGCGAAATAAACATGCTCAAATATACAGGGCACCAATTCGTGTTCTTTTGCACACTGTCTTATATGAATGTTCCCGCATTTATCGACAAACAAAGCCTCTCCGGGCTCTAAATCCTTTATCAACTCAAACCCAAGGCTGTCTAGAACCACAGACTCGGAAACAACTGCATACTCAGTTCCCTCGCTAGTCTCTCGCTTACCATAACAAAGAGGACGAATGCCGAACCTATCTCTAAATGCAAACATCCCGTAGTTTGCAATGAGACCAACCACAGCATATGCACCGTTACAACGATCATGAACCCCTGATACTGCAGCAAAAATGTCCTCACTATTGGGCTCAAGTTTTCCTCTAGCTTGGAGCTCATGGGCAAATATATTAAGTAGTACTTCAGAATCAGAGTCGGTATTTAAATGTCTGAGGTCTTCACGAAAAATCTGCTCGCGCAATTCGTCTGCATTGGTCAAATTGCCATTGTGAGCGATAAAAATACCATAGGGAGAATTAACGTAGAGAGGTTGTGCCAAAGCCGGCCCAGAACTGCCAGCGGTGGGATATCGAACATGGCCTATTCCCACCTCACCAACTAGTCGCACCATATGGCTACGTCGAAAAACATCTCGAGCGAGCCCTTCACCTTTACACTGGTGCAGTTCGCCCTTTGATTCAGTAACAATACCCGCAGCATCTTGCCCTCTATGCTGTAACATTGTCAGCGCATCGTATAGGCGCAAATTAACATCAGACTTACCTGAAATACCAACGACACCACACATGATTAAATCCAACCCATAATTAAATCCGAAAATGCGGCAGCAGCTTCTCTCCCGACATCTTCAAATGACTGAAACAGAGGAATAAGCTGGGATGCTGTCCACCAGGAATCCTGATCCACCGGCAGTGCTTTAGGCACTACAACAACCAATGCCAAAACAATCAACAAACCTCTGAAAACCCCAAAAACTAACCCTAACGTCCTGTCAGTCCCACCTAAACCAGTTGAAGTAACTAATTTTCCTAATAAAAAATTAACCATTGCACCCAGCAAAAGGGTCGCAACAAAGAGGATGCCCCAAGCCGCTAATTGCCGCATAGATGCCAACTCTATGAGCCCTACGAGTAATTCAGCAAATACTTCTTTAAAACTCATCGCCACAAAAAATGCAGCCAACCAGATGACCAGAGACATGGCTTCTTTAATGAAACCTCGAATCAAGCTAATGATTCCCGATATCGCTATGATGATGCCAATGGTGACATCAACTGCTGCTATCTCCATGGTCTACCCTTTCTAATTAGTGCAATAAACCCTGTGCCACTCTGCTCAAGGCTGGTGGCTAACTACCATCGAATCGGTACCAAACTTTTCATCAACAACTACTTTATCTGCGAGAGCTCTTCGTTTGTCTATTTTTGGCCCAATAGAAACTCTGAACCTGAACTCATCATCAACCGTGACTTTGTCATTAAAAACTTTGTACCCATCTAAACTAAGTTGGCGCTGCAGTTCCACAGCTCTGGCCTCCTCGGAAAAGCTGCCTACCTGTACAAACCAACCAGCAGGTAGCTTGTTATCATCCAGCCCAAATGACTTGCTTTCCTCAGTTACGGGACTAGATGAGCCACCATTAAATAAAGACTGCAATGAGGATACTACTTCAATAGCATCTGGACGCTGAACCTTCTCCAACTCAGTTGGCTGTATAGAAGGTGTGGGAGGAATCTTGGTTGTACGGTCAATCTTTTCAGGATCGGCAAAGTCGATCAATAACGGCAGGACAATCAAGCCAAGAATACCTAAGACAATACTTCCGGCAATCCGGTGCTTTAAACCTTCACTCACATTAACCCTCTTTAGACATGACCGTTAATACTGCCGAAACAGTGTGAAATGAACCAAAAACAATGACTTGATCAAGCGAAGAAGCTTCAATAATCGCCTGTTTAAAAGCATTTTCAACAGACTGATAGCAACGCCCTTTATGCTGCGCAGTATATACTACTTTGAGCAGAGATCGAGCGTCCAAAGCGCGCTGATTATCGTTTATTTGCCCTATTAACCAATCATCCACGCTAGTTCCCATTTGCTCAACGATGCCAGCCCAATCTTTATCTCCTAAAACAGATGCAACAGCAAAAGTTTTACCGGACACAACAGGAAGATTTTCCCTCAAAATTCTGGCGGCGGCGGGATTGTGCGCCACATCCAAAATCACATTGATACCTTTAAATTTTACCTTCTGCAACCTCCCGATAAGGCTCAAAGAACTAATTGTTCGGCAACATATATCACTATTAAGCGAAAAACCCGCACTGACTAGTGCTTGCAAAGCCAGTGTTATATTGTCGGGCAACAGAGAACAATGATCCATAGGGCCAATCGATTGAGTTAAACTATCATCCTTTACATGAGAGGTAAAAGAGGATTTGTTTTTATCCTCCAAAATTCTAAAATCTTTCCCAATAAATAAAGTATCAGCGCCAATGTCCGCTACCCGATCGGCAAACCCGAGAGGTAGATCAGCCTCGCCAACTAACAGTGGTTTGTTACGTCGTGCCACACCAAGCTTTGCCTTGCCTATTTCAGATCTTGTTTCACCTAGCCAATCCTGATGATCCAGAGCAACACTGGTCACAATAGCCACATCAGCATCAATAATATTAACTGCATCCAATTCACCGCCAAGACCCACCTCAAGTAATACTGCATCCACATTCTGTTGGCGAAAAATCACCAAAGCTGCAAGCGCATTAAATTCAAAGTAGGTAAGAGAAATATCCCCCCTAACATCCTCAATCAATTCAAATGCAGTGACAATTTGAGCATCTGATGCTGGCACTCCATTGATGACTATCCTCTCGTTGTAATGCAAAAAGTGAGGTGATGTGAACGCGCCAACTGAGTGGCCATGACTAATTAATAAGGCCTGCATAGCAGCTACGCAGGACCCTTTGCCATTAGTGCCGGCTACGGTAATAAATGCTGGGTTGGATAGTGGGGAAACCTCAGCAGTAAGAAGAGACCAAACCTGCCCCACTCGAACTAAGCCTAGATCTATTTCATTGGGGTGACGAGTTTCAATGACTGCCAACCATTCCTCGAGGGAACGGTTAGGCATCGACAGGCTCAGGAATATTAGTGAATTTGGATACCGAACTGGCCACGCGATCACGCATTTCATTACGTGCAATAATCATATCGATATGGCCTTTTTCCAAAAGAAACTCGCTCCTCTGAAACCCTTTTGGTAATTTCTGTCGAACAGTCTGCTCAATGATATTAGGGCCCGCAAAACCAGCTCGAGCGCCGGGCTCCGCGATGTTAAGATCTCCCAGCATCGCTAAACTCGCCGACACTCCGCCGTAAACGGGATCAGTCATAATAGAAATATAAGGCACTCCAGCAATACGAAGACGCTCGAGGATAGCGCTTGTCTTGGCCATTTGCATCAACGATATCAAGGCTTCCTGCATTCGCGCACCGCCGGTCGCAGAGAAGCAGATTAGAGGACGTCGCTCTTCTAATGCTAGTTGAGCTGCACGAGTAAATTTCTCACCTACAGCATATCCCATGGAACCACCATTAAATGCAAACTCAAATGCACAGACAACCACAGGAATAGATTTGAGCGTTCCGGTCATTGCTATTAAAGCATCTTTCTCTCCGGTTTTTTTCTGAGCATCTGAAATTCTATCTTTATATTTCTGCACATCTTTAAACTTCAATCTATCTATGGCTTCGAGGTCTTTCTCAATCTCCTGAGCCCCATCTTTGTCCAGAAATATATCTAAACGGCGGCGCGCGCCTATGCGCATATGATGTTCACACTTAGGACAAACATCTAGGTTTCTTTCTAACTCGGGACGATAGAGTGGCGAGGCGCATTTTGGGCATTTTTTCCAAAGCCCCTCTGGAACGGAGTTGGACCGCTCATTCTTTGTGGTCGCAGTCCCTTTGGGTCGTATTCGGTTAAGCCAATTCATAAACTTCCTTTAAAAGAGTTGGTCTATTTCTAACTTCACAATAGCCCAGTACGAGGCATTCTAACATGACATTTAAATGTCCAATAGGCTGTCTTAAAACTATTTAGCAAGCTAATCCTAAATTATCGAGGTTTTCGTCAACAGCCAAGGATATGGATGATACAAAATTCAACCATACTTTGCGTTACGGATAAACTCTAAGACTTTAGCTTCATCCTTAACACCTGCGGAAAGCTCAACACCACCGCTAACATCAACCATATAAGGTCTTACCGAACTTACTGCTGCTGCAACGTTCTCTGGGTTCAAACCTCCAGCAAGAATTAAATTAAAATTATGCTCAGAAGGCAGTCTTGACCAATCGAAAGTCTCCCCTGTGCCCCCGTAATGATCTTCATTCCAGGCGTCGAACAAAAATCCACCCTCCGCTTTATACCCTGTAACTTCATCAAGGATATTTAGACCCTCACTCATTCGTATAGCGCGAATGTAGGGGTAATTAAATTGATTACAGAACTCCGCAGTCTCATCACCATGAAATTGGATAAAATCTGGTTTTAACTCGCTAATAACAGACTGGACGAATTTCTCATCCGCATTCACCACCAATGCCACACAAAGGACATCTGGACTAATAGCATGTCTTAATTTAATCGCATCATCTAGATCGACATAACGACTACTTTTGTCATACAAAACTAATCCAATAGCATCAGCTCCGGACAGCTGTACCATCTCAACTTGAGGTAGCGTAGTAACGCCACAAATCTTTACTTTGACTGTCATTTTCTAGCCCTCTCCCTCAGCGTGGTTTGGCAGAAATATAGGGCCCGAAGGCAGCTGTGGAATTTTATGCTCACCGGGGTAGCGCACGCCGACCAAATACAAACCAAAAGCTGGAGCTGTGGCGGCACTTTTACACCGGTCGCCCCATGCTAAAAGCTGCCGAATCCAGCCTGGTTTTTGTCGTTGAAGGCCTACCTCCAACAATGACCCAACTATATTTCTAACCATATGAAGCACAAATGCGTTAGCCGTGACTTCAAATACAATCAGCTGCCCAGATTCATACACGCGCGCGCGCTCAACATTTCTAAAAGGCGATAGAGACTGGCAACCCGACCCACGAAATGCAGTGAAGTCCTGCTCACCAAGAAGATGCTGGCAGGCATTATTCATCGCAGGAACATCCAGTGGATATTTAACCCAGGTCAATCCGCCGGCCAATGTTGCCGGGCGCGTCTGCTGCGAAGCTATTACATAGCGGTAGGTTCGTGCTGTAGCACTAAATCGGGCATGGAAGTCCTCACCTACACTATCGGCCCAAACAAGAGCAACGGAATCTGGTAATTTGGCATTCCCTCCCATCACCCAATTACGGCCATCTCGTTGAGCCAAGCTATCGAAATGTATGACTTGATAGCTCGCGTGAACCCCGGTATCAGTGCGACCAGCGCAGCTGACGACAACAGTCTCATTGGCAACATATGAAAGAGCTGACTCTAAAGCCTCTTGAACCGAGGGACTATGTTTCTGTTTTTGAAACCCGCAAAAACTGGCGCCATCATAGCTAACGATGGCAGCGTAACGGGACATCCCCTCAGGTAGATGATGACCCTCAGGGATCCGACAATTTGGAATGTAATTCCATTCTAGCTCAGTCACTGTAATGCTCGATGATAGGACGAATTAGTAGCACAAAATTATTCTGAGAGATCCAAGTTTAATTTTTCTAAAACAGCTTGAGCTCTAGCTATACCATCCTTATTGGACTCGCTAATAATTTCCTCAAGAATCTCTCGAGCACCCGAAATATCACCCAGATCAGCGTAGGTTTGTGCTAGATCTAGCTTTACATCAACTGGATCGATGCTTTCTGATGGTTCCAAGTAATCAAGATCTTCGCCACTTTCTGGATTAAAGTCATCCGTAAATTCAAACCCAGGAGCATCGGTTGGGTCCTCACTCTTCTCCGCAAAAACATCTCCACTGGAGGTTTCGTTGTCAGAAAAGATATCCTCGTCCGGAGTCGCGTTAACATAATCGACCTCTTCGGCTATGTCAGGTTCATTCTCTCGGCCGAGCGGAGGGGTAACATTCTTTTTACTAAGAGTACGGTTAAAGAGAGATACGCCGAAGATTATAGATACTATCGCAACAAAAATAGATATCTTAGACTCGGTTTGCTCTATCCAAGGCGAGGTCTTCACCCCTGAGCTGAGACGTTGTACCTGCGCAATAATCTGATTCTTTTTTTGCTGCTCTATTTTTAGTTTATCTTCTAATGCTTTTAGTTCATTGGTGAGTGTATCAATCGTCGCAAGTAACTCTGATGTGTCTGCCTCTAGAGGAGAAAAACCCGCACTGCCCTCTTTAGTCTGTAGCTTGGATTCATCGGATACCTCTAACGCTCCGCTTCTTTCTGTAGTCACATCATTGACAATGGTATATGGGATTTCTTGTTCTGCAATCTCCTGAGACTCTGGCTCCTGAAGCTTAGCCTCCTCTATCGGTTCGTTCTCTAAAGCAATTTCATTGACCTCGTTCTCATAAACCTCTATGCCTAGTTCGTCAGCTACCAAAACGCCTGATTGGCTTGCGATAAGATCAATAGTTGGATTGACAAAATCAGACCCGATAACAATTTTACTTGGATCACCATTTAAAAATGCACTGGGGTTAGCCGTAAAGAACGCATCCATCGACTGCCAAACTGTTAATTCTGGTGGGCAGAGCTTTGCTGCCAAACTCCAAAGTGTGTCTCCGGTACGCACCACCTGAGAGCTAGCTTCTGCGTGGTTTTCAAAACCCAAAGACAGTTCGTCAGTTTCAGCTGAAAACTCATTAAGTACCCCGAGCTCGCTGCCTTTTATTGAAAATTCATCAGATATTGAATCTAGTTCACTTGCATCTACAGCCGCTGCTGAAATTACAGAGGTGAGAAAAAGAGGCAGGCTAGCCAAAAGAAAAGAAGCTTTAAACGATATCTTACCGGCTACCATGTTCGTTTCCCTGTTGGGTAAATAGATTATCCTTGCCAAGAATCATACCAAACTATCACATGCTTAATCTATGATAAAAACGCAGAAGAAAAGCGACCCTCAGAATAAGTATCACAGATAACAAGGAGTCATTTTAGAGCTTGAAACGCTAAATTGACGATCTAGAATACGACTCTAGCTTTATGCATTTACTATGATCCGGAGCATCCTACGTAAGGGTTCAGCCGCCCCCCAGAGCAGCTGATCACCCACCGTAAATGCTGAAAGATATCCAGAGCCCATATTCATCTTGCGCAGACGACCCACGGGTACATCTAGTGAACCTGTGACTGCAGCGGGAGTTAACTTAGCTAGAGAAGCTTCTCGATCATTAGGGATAACCTGAGCCCAAGGATTCGCCTCATCTAAAATAGAATGAACGTCGTCCATCGGCACATCTTTAGTCAGCTTTATAGTCAGCGCCTGACTATGGCATCGCATGGATCCAATGCGAACACATAACCCGTCCAGAGGAATAGGATTGGATTCACGATCAAGGATTTTGTTTGTCTCAACTTGGTTCTTCCACTCTTCTTTGCTTTGGCCATTCTCAAGCTGCACATCTATATAGGGCAGTAAACTGCCTGCCAAGGGATATCCCCAGTTATCTAATGGAAGTGAATCTCCACGGAGAGTCCCTGCAACCTTGCGATCAATCTCAAGAATTGCTGAAGAAGGGTCCATCAACTGATCACCTACCGATTGATTAATTACACCCATTTGACTAATCAATTCACGCATATTTTTGGCCCCAGCCCCAGAAGCGGCTTGGTAGGTCATGGAGGATGCCCATTCAACTAAACCTTCATTAAATAAGCCACCAAGCCCCATGAGCATAAGGCTAACGGTACAGTTGCCTCCGATAAAATCCTTTACGCCATTGGCAATACCTCTTTTGATCAAGGGCATATTTACAGGATCAAGAACAATAATTGACTTATTACCGGTTCGTAAAGCTGAGGCAGCATCAATCCAATAACCCTTCCAGCCTTTATTTCGCAATAACGGATAGACCTTGTTGGTGTAGTCACCGCCTTGGCAAGTCAGAATAATATCCATTTCATACAATGCATCAATGTCAAATGCATCTTCAAGCAAGGAAGCTTTCCCTCCAACATCGGGTGCCGCCTGCCCTGCTTGAGAGGTGGTAAAAAAGATTGGCTCAATGTGACTAAAGTCACCTTCAGTTCTCATGCGCTCCATAAGCACCGAGCCGACCATTCCGCGCCATCCAATTAATCCTGTCTTGTTCATTTTATTTACCTATGACTTCACGATCACACATTGTCTATTAATAATTGTTTTATATTTACAGGGCACGAACCACTGCGTCACCCATATCTACGGAACCAACCCTCGTCATTCCCTCTGTGAAAATGTCGCCAGTTCTAAGCCCATCATCAAGTACCGAACTCACCGCAGATTCGATCGCATCTGCAGCACCGGGTGCGTTAAGTGAGTAGCGCAACATCATTGCGACAGATAAAATCGTAGCCAGTGGATTAGCGATACCTTGACCAGCAATATCTGGAGCAGAACCATGACAGGGCTCATACATACCTACGCCATTCTTATCCAATGAAGCAGAAGGCAACATGCCGATAGAGCCAGTTAACATTGCAGCTGTATCCGAGAGTATGTCGCCAAACATATTCCCTGTAACTATCACGTCAAATTGCTTAGGCTCTTTAACCAGCTGCATGGCTGCGTTGTCAACGTACATATGACTTAACTCAACCTCCGGGTATTCCAGACTAATCTGCTCAACTATCTCTCGCCATAAAATGGTTGCTTCTAGAACATTAGACTTGTCTACAGAGCAAAGACGTTTATCTCTGACCATCGCTGCCTCAAAAGCCATTCGAGCAATGCGACGAATTTCTGATTCTGCATATTTGTATGTGTTGAAGCCCTCTCGCTCACCATTGTTAAGCGTCCGAATGCCCCGAGGCTCACCAAAATAAATACCGCCAACTAACTCTCTTACAATTAGTATGTCTAGCCCAGAGACAAACTCAGCCTTCAGTGATGAAGCATGGGCCAGCTGCGGGTACATAATTGCAGGCCTCAGATTACCAAATAGATCCAGAGCGGACCGAATAGTTAAGAGCCCTTTTTCAGGGCGCAAGTGACGCTCAATACCATCCCATTTTGGCCCTCCAACCGCACCCAATAAAATTGCGTCCGCCGCCTTCGCTTTGACCAAAGTGGCCTCCGGGCAGGGTTCCCCCGAAGCATCAATGGCAGCTCCACCTAAATCTCCATATTCAAGATCGATATTCAAATCGAACTTACCGTTCACACGATCAAGAACTTTTACAGCTTCGGCAATAATTTCTGGCCCGATGTTATCTCCAGGAAGCACAAGCACTCTTCTATTTTTCATTTGATCGCTCCAAATACCCAGGGATGCTGCTTTTCTCGTTCAATTTCATATTCTTTAATAAGATCAGAGCTTGTTAACGTCAAACCAATTTCATCTAGCCCGATTAAAAGACATTCCTTTCTAAACTCATCAAGTTCAAAACTAAATACTTTACCTGAGTCAGTCGTCACTGTTTGTACTGCTAGGTCAATATCAAGGTGATAGCCCTCATCACTAGCAAGCTCTTGAAAAAGTTCATCAACTTCACTTTCAGTTAAAATAACTGGCAATACGCCATTCTTGAAGCAATTATTGTAAAAAATATCTGCATAGCTAGGCGCAATCACCGCATTAAAACCATAATCCTCTAGCGCCCATGGGGCATGCTCACGACTAGAGCCGCACCCAAAGTTTTTTCTCGCCAACAAAATCGAAACGCCTTTGTAACGCGGCTCGTTCAATGGAAAATCAGGATTTAATGGCCTATTACTACAGTCTTGACCTGGCTCTCCTTGATCTAAATATCTCAACTCATCAAATAAATTCGGGCCAAAACCACTACGTTTTATGGATTTGAGAAACTGCTTGGGAATAATCATATCAGTATCAACGTTGGCACGATCCATAGGGCCGACTAAACCGCGGTGCTTAGTAAAAGCCTTCATCTTGCTTCTCCTTCTGTTAACCAGGGTCTAACATCAACAATATGTCCAGCCACTGCGGCCGCTGCGGCCATAGCTGGGCTCATAAGATGAGTTCTGCCCCCATTTCCCTGTCTTCCCTCGAAATTTCGATTAGAGGTTGATGCGCAGTGTTCACCAGCCCCTAATTTGTCCGCATTCATAGCTAAACACATTGAGCAGCCTGGTTCTCGCCAATCCATACCCGCCTGTATAAAGATTTTATCTAAACCTTCAGCTTCAGCTTGGGCCTTTACCATCTGAGATCCCGGAACAATGAGTACCTGTTTCACTGTGCTTGCTACCTGCCGACCTTTTGCAACTATCGCTGCTTCGCGCATATCTTCGATACGTGAGTTAGTGCATGAGCCTATGAACACCCTATCAACTGCAATGGAAGTAATCGGCATACCACTCTTTAAGCCCATATATTCAAGGGCACGTGTTATCCCTTTTCGACGATCACACTCTGGCTGATCCTTCGGATCAGGCACAATTGCTGTAACTGGAGCTACCATCTCAGGGGAAGTCCCCCAGGTTACCTGCGGCGCTATATCCTCTGCATGCATCTCAATTTCGCTATCAAACACGGCATCATCGTCACTCACTAAAGTTTCCCAGTAAGTAACGGCTAAATTCCACAAATCCCCTTTAGGAACAAATTGACGGCCTTCACAGTAGCTAATCGTTTTTTCATCGACAGCCACCATACCAACCCTAGCGCCAGCCTCAATAGCCATATTGCACACCGTCATCCGGCCTTCTATAGACATATTGCGAAATACCGAACCTGCAAATTCGATTGCATGACCGTTTCCACCCGCTGTACCAATTTTGCCAATTACGGCCAAAACGATATCTTTCGGTGTTACGCCATGTCCTACCTCGCCATTAACGGTGACCCTCATATTTTTCATTTTTTTGGTGACTAGGCACTGAGTCGCCAAGACATGCTCGACCTCAGAAGTACCAATGCCATGTGCCAAACATCCGAGAGCTCCATGAGTTGCGGTATGAGAATCGCCACAAACAACTGTCATCCCGGGCATAGTGGCGCCGAGTTCAGGACCCATTACATGGACTATGCCCTGCCCCATCTCATTCATCTTGAATTCTTTAATGCCAAAATGATCACAGTTGTCATCGAGTGTCTTTACTTGAATCCTAGAAATTTCGTCAGGAATGCCAGAGACACCAGCATCTCTTTCCTCACGATCAGTAGAAATATTGTGGTCAGGCGTAGCAATGTTGGTGTCCAATCTCCAAGGAGACCTACCTGCCAAGCGCAAGCCTTCAAACGCCTGGGGTGATGTCACCTCATGCAATACGTGTCGATCAATGTAGAGTACTGACGAACCATCGTCGTTCTGTTTAACCAGGTGCGTATCCCACAACTTGTCGTAAAGCGTTTTTCCCGCCATAACGTTCATCCCAATAGCTATTTAGGCTGCATTATAGCTTTGCTTTTAGATGAAATAAATTCATAATATGAATAAATATCATTCTTAAATAGAATATCTAAGGAAAAATTCGATGGATAATCAGAATCTAAATGCGTTTATTGCAGTGGCTGAAAGTAAATCATTTTCTGAAGCTGCAAATTTACTGGATGTCACCCAATCAACGATCAGCAAGCGCATTGCACTATTAGAATCTAAAATTGGCCAAAAATTATTTGATCGAATCGCTAGGCAAGTCACCCTCACTGAAGCCGGCATCGAGCTGCTACCAAGGGCGCAACATATACTAAACGAGTATGAAAGTGCCCTCCAGGCGATTAATGACCTATCAGGCAAAGCCACAGGCACCCTTCGAATTGCCATTAGTCACCATCTTGGGCTACACCGTCTGCCACCACTGTTGAAAACCTACGCTCAGGAGCAACCGGACGTTTTGTTAGATATTGAGTTTATGGATTCTGAAAAGGCATATGATCAGGTTATGCATGGACGCTCTGAGATCGCAGTCATCACGCTTGCCCTCGAACACCATCCAAATATACTGAGTCAGAAAATATGGAACGACCCACTTCGCTTTATATGCGCTAAAGATCATCCTCTCTCAAAATTGTCAGAGCCACAACTCTCAGATCTTGCCAATTTTCCAGTGATATTGCCTGGATTAAACACCTACACAGGTCGCATTGTTCAGAATCTGTTCCAATCAGAGAAAATTCCCTTGAAGTCACCGATGTCTACAAATTATCTTGAAACCATCAGTACCATGGTCGAAGTCGGATTAGGTTGGAGTGTTCTTCCTGAAACATTAGTGAATCAATTACATGTAATGCCATTCCCTCACCGAACAATCCAGCGTGAGTTGGGCTATATTTGCCACACTAAGCGTACGCTATCCAACGCTGCCACGTCTTTTTTGCAATTGTTAGATAATGAGCGAGTTTCCCAGAAAAACGCTTAAATAGGCTTTAAACCGCTATCAACGTCGGCATTCTGTGCTCTGTGCCGCAAGTAATGATCCATTAAGGTAATTGCGAGCATAGCTTCTGCTATGGGCACAGCGCGAATACCAACACAGGGATCATGACGCCCGGTGGTGACAACCTCAGCAGGCTTTCCTGTTTTATCTATGGATTTTCCAGGAATACGGATACTTGAGGTCGGCTTGAGTGCAAGGTGCGCTAAAATCGATTGCCCAGAGGAAATACCCCCAAGGATACCGCCAGCATTATTTGATAGAAAGCCTTCCGGAGTTAACTCATCCCTGTGTTCCGACCCTTTCTGACTAACAGAATCGAAACCCGCTCCAATTTCAACCCCTTTAACCGCATTAATACTCATCAAACCGTGCGCAATCTCTGCGTCGAGTCGATCAAATATTGGTTCGCCAAGGCCCACGGGCAGGTTCTCTGCGATCACAGTGACCTTAGCACCTACTGAATTACCTTCTTTTAACAAGTCTTGCATATAGGCTTCAAGATCAACAATCTTATCCGGATCAGGAAAAAAGAAGGGGTTGTTCTCTATTTCAGTCTTTTCGAAGCGAGCTGCTGTAATTGGGCCAAGCTGGGAAACATAGCCATATACTTCAATACCAGCCACCTCCCTCAAATATTTTTTAGCAATTCCGCCCGCCGCCACACGCATAGCTGTTTCACGAGCAGAGCTGCGCCCACCACCACGATAATCTCGATCACCATACTTTTGATGGTAGGTATAATCAGCATGAGCTGGTCTAAATAAGTCTTTGATTTTGCTGTAATCTTTTGATTTTTGATCCTGATTTTCAATGATCATTCCAATCGAGGCACCCGTGGTTTTACCCTCAAAAACACCGGATAGAATACTCACTTCATCATCTTCACGACGCTGAGTGGTGTAACGAGACTGGCCTGGTTTACGTCTATCTAGGTCAGTCTGGAGGTCTGAAGGCGATAACTCTAAACCTGGGGGACAACCATCAACAACACAGCCTATAGCTGGCCCATGACTTTCACCAAAACTAGTTACGGTAAATAGCTTTCCAATTGAATTTCCTGACATACTTTTGAACAACCTTATTCTGCGAGCAACACCACTAAGGGTCGCATTATACGCGTTTTATTGAAATAGTTCCCGATGCTCAACGAGCTGCGAGCGAGTAAGCATAAACACACCGCCATCACCCTCCGCAAACTCAAACCAAAGAAAAGGCACCAAGGGAAAAGCATCCTGTAAAGCGACCGAAGAATTACCAACTTCCACAACTAAAATACCCTCACTTGAGAGGTAATCCGAGGCCTCACGCAATAGACGACGCGTAAAATCCAATCCATCAGCTCCAGAGGCGAGCGCCAACTCTGGCTCATGGTGAAACTCGTCGGGCATAGACGCTAAATCTTCAGCATCAACATAAGGTGGATTACTCACTATCAGGTCAAATGTCTGCCCCAAAAGAGCACTGAATAGATCCGAATGAACCGAGCTAACTCTCTGTCCTAACTCATGCTTACTAATATTGAGATCAGCAACTGCCAGTGCCTCTTCTGAAATATCACTAAGCACTACATCAGCTTCATCAAAGCCATAGGCACAGCTAATGCCAATACAACCGCCTCCAGTGCAAAGATCCAGTATGCGCTGAGGGATGTTTACCAACCATGGTTCAAAATAGTTCATGATTAGTTCGGCTATAGGTGATCGCGGAATAATAACCCGCTCATCAACGATAAACGGCAACCCGCAAAACCAAGCTTGCCCCGTTATATAAGGCGCTGGCACTCGCTCTTGAATACGCCGATTAAAAAGCGACTTGATATCTCTCTGCTCAATATCAGTCAATTTTTTATCTAAAACTGACCTATCGGTATCGGTATCCAAACCTAGCGCAAACAACAACAAACATACTGCCTCATCCCAGGCACTGTCCGTGCCATGGCCAAAATAAAGTTCACTGCCCGTGAATAAGGACTCTCCGAACTGGAGCAAATCTCGAATCGTGCAACGAGAGTCATCCAGAGAGCTATTTTGGGCCATCTCAGTTGAAACGTTGATGTTTTGGGACATAGTACCTCCGCAGAGCTAGCATCTTACCTTCGATCGCTCCTTTAGTATCTATTTTGTTAGCATTGCAGCTTAATGTTCTCAGAGACTAAACTGTAGGTTATGTAAGTTATCGTGACTTATCCCTTGAAAATAATCATTCAACACAAAGCTGAGAATATGGTTCGATTCTTGTGTTAACAGCACCGCCCCGTGAGTCAACTGGGTCTTGGGGTATTTTGCTAGTGATAGTCCAATATATTTTCATGACTTAAATAATGCTATTAGTTCTAAAGTACCATATATAAAGGGCTCATCCGTCGACAGTAAGTAGCTTTACCCCTGTAAGGACCCTAACCTATTATTTAAGCTTAATAGCTATAATTGTAGATAAAAACTATGTAATAATGAGTGCAACGAAGACAAATGACTAGAAAATTAAAAGTGCATCAACCATGTAGTTTTAATCAAACAACTCTTACTAAAAGCTGTAAAGGAAACTCAGATATGCCATCCACTGCCATTGCTGAAAACAAAGTAGCTTTTCACTGTCGACTTTCAAACGAAGCTCAAATGGTTCGTAATGCTCTCATTGAAAAGGGCCTTGAAACACCGTTGAGCGGCCAACAACTTACGCGGGATGAAAAATACTCACGCATCAAGGACGCCATGACAGATGTCGTGTCTGCGCTTGGGCTTGATTTAACTGACGACAGTCTTGAGGAAACGCCCCATAGAATAGCTAAAATGTACGTTGATGAGATTTTTTCAGGCCTCGACTATGGTGAGTTTCCCAAAATTTCGTTAATCGACAACAAAATGGCTACCGAAGAAATGGTCAAAGTCAAATCAGTCAAGGTAATCAGCACTTGTGAACACCACTTCGTGACCATCGACGGGCTTGCTGATGTTGCATATTTACCTGGTGATAAGATTATTGGATTGTCTAAAATCAACCGAATTGTAAAGTTTTTCGCCCAACGCCCTCAGGTTCAAGAGCGACTAACACAACAGGTCTTGGTCGCTTTACAAACGTTGCTAAAAACTGATGACGTCGCAGTATTTATGGATGCTACTCACTACTGCGTTAAGGCCAGAGGTATTATGGATGCCTCGTCTCGTACAGAAACAAGTGCAATGGGCGGCCGCTTCAAATCTGACACTAGCTTGCGCCAAAACTTCTTAAATAGCCCTCGGTAGTTATCTAATTAACCCTCCCCGCCTTCAATGACTTGGCGGGCTGCCTGCATGCCACAAAAGTGGCAGATTATTTTAGACTAATCATTGCTATGATTGTGGTCCAAGTAGACTGATGGTTTCCTGTGCACGGGCTATGGATGCAAGACACCCCAAGATAACGGCTGACCTAGAGTCCAAGTAATAAGCCATGCAATACCTAACTTATTTCGGCACATGTCCTATACAAAAAACTCTTGAATTGTTTTGGCCACCTGTTCCGCTTCATCTTCCAAATGCAAATGATGAGAACCTGGCATTTTTTTAATTTGCATATGAGGAACCCAACCGAAAAATTCACTCTGCTGTCGATCGGGAGAAAACGGACTATTTTCCGCTTGAATCAATAGTACTCTGGCAAGGATAGCTGTGAAAAACCCCTCTAGATGCTCCTTAGAGAATTTAACAAAAGATGCCGCTTTCAAGCGCTGATCATTAGCCCAATAGTAGCCTTTGGGCCCTTCAACAACACCGCGACTAGCCAGCAGCGTGGCAGCCTCTAACTGCAATGGAACAAACCCATTAACTCTGGCTTGGATGGCTCGATCAAAGTCGGAAAAGTATGTTGGTGAGGAGCCTCCAAAACGCTTGCTCTCACGGATTGCTTGTTTTACCTGCTTTACTGCGCTGTCCGCATCATGAGGCCTAGGAACGTAGCCGTCAATGAGTGCAACTTGAGTTATACGATCAGGAAATGTACCTGCGATAAGGCCCGAAATAACAGCCCCACGGGAGTGCCCTAAAAGAGCAAAGCGCTCCCAACCCATTTGATCAGCAACAGCTATGACCTCCCCAATATCAATCCAGATATCATAACTGGAATCCATTGATCGATGGCTACTGCGCCCATGACCTGCAAGATCAAGGGCAATTACGTGGAGATTTTCCATGAAGGGGAGCATTCGGTCATAGGTGGCTGCATTGTCCAGCCAACCATGCAGAGCAATAACAGGTATGGAACCAGATCGACCCCATTCTTTTGCGGTTAAGGTCAAACCATTTACTTCGAAATTTCGCTCTCTAATGAATTCAATCGGCATTGTGTATCCAGTTAAGTGTGGACATCTCCCTTCCAGGAAAGTCCATTGAGAGTGAGGCTAAACTAGCAGTACCTAAGTGGGTTCCTTGCTCACCAGTTAAATAATCAATTAGCTTACCCACGATGGGCATGTGAGCTACCAATAGGACAACTCGGCTATGTTGTTTTTGCAGTAGAGATTCAACAGACATTTTATCTCCAAGCGGCATTAAATCATCAAACCGATTAATTTCAAGAGATTTTTTTCAGACAGCTGTCCTAAAAACAAATCTGCGGTTTGAGTAGCCCTCAAATAAGAACTACTAAACACAACTTCTATCTCTGCCATGATATTTGAATGCGCTACGCCGGCAGATGCTACCTGACTCTTACCCACACCTGAAAGCTTACGGTGACTATCAGGGTAACTATCGATCGTATCTCCATGTCGAATAATAAAAAGATCCAAATCAAAGCCACCAAAGTTGCTTGATCAAGGTTAGACCAGTAACTTATTTATCTTTTCCCGACTCGTCCCCATCACTCTGCTCGGCTTCTTCGCTAGCGACAAACGTGGGTATATTGCTATCATCATCTGCAACAACTTCTGTTTCGACAATATCAGCATCTTCTGCTTGATCTGCCTCTGAATCAGCAGAATAACCAGGTGAAGGCTCCATGACAGGCCATTCCTCGAAAGGAAAAGGTTTCACCTCAGTATTGAAGGTCAAAAAAAGTATTCCTCGATATATCCATTCGCCGAGAGCCTGCCCTAAATTTCGCAGGTTGTCATTATCTCTACCCTTAACCAACACCACTAAAAACTGGCCAATAACAATAAAGCCTAGAACAAATCGTCCCAGCGGTATTAAAAAGACCCCAAATAGCACCATATAGGCTAGTCTTATCCAAGTACTTTGTTTTTTCACATTTGTTTTACTATCAGTCATTTGATTTCACCATAAAGTCCACATCCATATTTTGTTCAGATAACATCATTGCGCTCAACGACTCTTTGATCGGTCGCTCTTCAAATAATGTAGCATACAAAGCGGATGCCAAAGGCATATAAACACCTAATTCATCCGCCTTTTCTTTTACTAGTTTCGTTGTATTGATGCCCTCAGCGACTTGCCCAACATCATCAATTGCTTGCTCAAGGGTCCTACCTTGACCAATTGCTACTCCAACTCGAAAGTTACGACTTAAAGGTGATGTGCATGTGACGTAAAGATCACCGATACCGCTTAAACCCAAAAACGTCATAGGATTAGCACCCAATTCACTGGCAAAACGATTCATTTCAGCCAAGCTTCTGGTCAGAACAACACTCTTAGTATTCTGCCCAGCTCCAATGGCATCGCTTATGCCCGACACAATTGCGTAAATGTTTTTCAAGGCTCCCGCAAGTTCAACGCCAAACTGATCATGGTTGGTGTACACGCGAAAATTAGAGGACACCAACAGCTCTTGAACCTGAGTACAAAATACGTCGTTGTCACTGGCAACAACCGTGGCTGTAATTTGGCCATCAGCTATTTCTTTGGCTATATTGGGTCCACTGATAACGCCAATCTCACATTGAGAAAGCTCTTGCTGTAAGACTTGGCTCGGTAGAAGGAAAGTAGCGCTCTCAATCCCTTTAGCTGTGCTAATAACGGTGGTGCCTTTCTTTAAATATCCTGAGATTTGACGCGCAATTTGCCTAAATGCACTACTTGGAACTGCAAAAACTACGCAACCACAATCTTGGACTGATCCCTCAAGATCGGCACTCACAGTTACGTTGGAATCTAACTTATAACCAGGCAGATACGCCGCGTTTTCTCCGGATACATTAATCTCATCGGCCAAGATATCGTTGCGAACCCACAGTGACACAGCATGTCCGTTGGCTGCGATAATATTGGCGATGACCGTTCCAAAACTACCGCCACCAAGCACTGCCACCTTGTGTTTAATGCTATTTCCCACATAAACCTCTATTCATAACGCCATCTCTAGCGACCATTATAGGTATTGCCTTGGCAACTGTCAGCCGTAAAGCGAAGTAGCGCCCAAATGGGCGCTACAGGAGGAACTTAAGGGTTTAACTAAACATCAGTTTGTTGAGTTCTTGAACAAACTGAGCGGGATTTTCTAATGGTCTACCCGCGGATAAAGCTGCTTGGTCAAATAAGACTTTGGCCAGAATGGTGGCATTCTCTTCGTTTGTCTCTCCACTAAGTTTACTAACCAACGGATGGTTCATGTTAACTTCAAGTATAGGTTTTGATTCCGGAACAGCCTGTCCTGCCGCCTCCATTATCTTTCGCATCTGTTCACCCATATCGTTATCTCCCACTACGAGACACGCCGGAGAATCAGTTAAGCGAGTTGTAGATCGTACCTCCTCGACCTTTTCACCTAACAAGGTCTTTATTCTAGAGACGGTTCCACTGTGCTCGTCACTATCAACCTTTGACTCTTTGTCATCCGCATCTGAATCAGAAGTCTCTCCGGTGATTTTGCTCAGATCTAGCTCACCGCGAGCAACATCCTGGAAGGATTTCCCATCAAACTCGGTGAGATAACCCATCATCCACTCATCTATACGATCTGACATTAGCAGCACTTCAACACCGTGCTTTCGAAATACTTCTAAGTATGGGCTGTTGTTGATCACTGAATAGCTGTCGCCAGTAACATAATAAATCTTATCTTGCCCTTCCTTCATACGCCCAATGTAATCAGCAAGGCTGACCGTAGGCTCAGCACCATCAACCGACGAACTGGCAAAGCGAAATAGCTTAGCAATTTTTTCTCGATTGGTGTGATCCTCACTCGGGCCTTCCTTTAAAACCGCACCAAACTGAGACCAAAAAGTAGCGTACTTTTCTGGCTCACTAGTAGCCAGTTTATTTAGCATATCAAGAGTGCGCTTGGTTAATGCCGCTCTAATACTGTCAACCATAGGTGTCTTTTGCAGTATCTCCCTAGAAACGTTCAACGGGAGATCAGCGCTATCTAATACGCCCTTAACAAACCTCAGGTACATCGGCATGAATTGTTCTGCATCATCCATAATAAAGGTACGCTTGATGTACAGTTTGATGCCGCGAACCGCCTCACGCTGATAGAGATCCATGGGTGCCATACCAGGGATATACAGCAAACTCGTGTATTCTTGTTTGCCCTCTACCCGATTATGACTCCAAGTAAGGGGCTCTGCGAAATCACTTGACACATGCCTATAAAACTCTTTGTATTCATCATCACTAACTTCACTTCTGGAACGGGTCCAAAGTGCCTTTGCATCATTAACCGCTTCCCATTCAGGGATATTAACAACCGTTTCTTCTTCACCTGCTTCATCGGCTTCACTACCGGGCATTGGGGGCATGTCTGGCTTCAACATTTCCACCGGAATGGCGATATGATCAGAATACTTTTTAACGATGCTACGCAAGCGCCAGTCATTGGCAAATTCAGACTCGTCTGCTTTCAAATGCATAGTGATTGTTGTGCCGCGCTCTTTCCGCTTGATCTTTTCGATCTGATAATCTGCTTCACCTTCACAGGTCCAGCGAACTGCATCTGTTGCTTTACCCCCTGCCCGGCGGGTTTCAACAACCACTTTTTCGGCAACGATAAATGAGGAATAGAAACCCACACCAAACTGGCCTATTAATTGGGAGTCTTGCTGTTGATCTCCGGTTAAATTCTTAAGAAAGTCTGCAGTCCCCGACCGAGCAATGGTACCTAAGTTGGCAATCACCTCATCTCTGGACATACCAATGCCGTTGTCAGTGATGGTAATGGTTTTCGCTTCCTCATCAACACCAATGCGAATTCGCAGATCTCCATCATCTTCGTACAACTTAGAATCTTCAAGGGCTTCAAAACGAAGCTTGTCGGTCGCATCTGAGGAGTTAGAAATTAATTCCCGAAGAAAGATCTCTTTATTTGAGTATAACGAGTGAATCATTAAATGCAGAAGTTGCTTTGCTTCTGTTTGAAAGCCTAACGTCTCGGCACCAGTTTTTGCTTTGGCTGTCATTGTTGGTATATCTCCTAGTGGTTACAACGGCAAAAAATATCAGCGACTACTCGCCTGTGTGTCTAATCAGATGGGGGCATTGCCTAAAATTTCAAGGCTTTAGGTCAGTAAAAAGTGGCACCGTGCGGTGGCGATGGGTCGTCCAATATCATCTTGCCATGCAGTAGCCGTCACATTTACTAGTTTACTGCCCTGCCGCAGTACTGTGCAGTTGGCATAAATCGTCTTGTATCGACCTGGGCGCAGATAGTCTAGGGAAAAATCAACGACCTTTGGGATCAAATTTACATCTAGCTCATAAAGAATCTCAATAGAGGCGGATAACTCAAGAAACCCCCCGATGACACCACCATGAATCGCAGGCAAAGAAGGGTTACCGATATTAGATGAGCGTCGTTCAAGCCAGTACAAAACCTCATCATTCTCAATCTTTGCCTGAGCCCCAATAAAGGTGCTGTACGGAATTAAATCCAACATAGCTTGGGGATTTGATGCCTTTTTAGCAGCCGTCAAGCTAGTCTGGATGAGTTGAGCAGTATCAGTCAACGGCTCACCTCATTACTTTTAGTGCCCACGCCCCGGACTAGGCGCCGCAGACGGCGGCGCAATGCACTAGCCACTGAGATATCAGGAGAATCTACCTTCATAAAAGTCGCTACACAGTGAGCGATAGGGTTTTCAGGATCATCCTGCCATGCAGAACCGCGACAGAACAAAACATTGGAGGTATTTCGATACACCTTAGCGGACACGTAAACTGGCTCATAGGGCTCTGCTGGGTGCATATAATCAAGCCGCAGATCCATGGTAGGTGTGACTGCCGGTCGGTCAAGCATAGTCATCGCAGCAGTGCCACAGCAGGTATCTAGTAGACTCACAATAACCCCACCATGGATAACCCCTGTGATCGGGTTGCCTACCACTTCAGGCTTATATGAAAAAGTCATCTCAACTTCACCACGCCGTACTTTAGTCACTTCAAACCCTAGTGCAGCACCATGACCTGTTCGCTCCATAGCCAGCTTGAGCATAGGTTTAAATATGGCGCGTCTTAAGTTCATGACGTTGAGCTCCAATTCTTCAGGCTAAGCTATCTTCTGCAACAAAATACTTGGGGTCTTCGATAACGTTTACTTCCACTAAGTTCCCCGCTTTCTTTAAAAGCTTACGGCACTCTTCACTTAAATGAACCAAATGTAGAGTCTTTCCAGCATTTTCATACCTTTCGGCAAGCGTGTCTATGGCATCAAGACCAGAGTGATCGGCAACACGAGAACGAGCAAAATCAATGACAACATCATCATTATCTTGCTTGGGATCAAAGCGGTCCAAAAATGAAGTCACAGATCCGAAAAACAGAGGGCCTGTCACCGCGTACACCGTCGAACCCTTGTGATCTTCTCGAGATTCAACACGGATATATTTAGCGTGTTCCCAGGCAAACACTAAGGCTGAAATAATAACACCAACTACCACTGCAACCGCAAGATCAGTTGCCACAGTCACTCCAGACACAACCACTAAAATCAGAGCATCGCTGCGAGGCACCTTTCCAACGATACGGAAGCTAGACCATTCAAATGTTCCTATCACTACAATAAACATCACGCCAATAAGCGCAGCCAGAGGGATCTGCTCAATAATATGTGAAGCGACTAATATAAATATCAGCAGAAAAATAGCAGCACTGATTCCGGACATACGTCCACGGCCACCAGAATTCACATTAATCATACTTTGTCCAATCATGGCGCAACCGCCCATACCGCCAAAGAAGCCAGTTACAGTATTAGCAAGACCCTGACCAATACACTCTCTATTGCCACGCCCCCGAGTCTCAGTAATTTCGTCAATCAGTCGTAGGGTTAGCAGAGATTCAATTAAACCGATCGCTGCCAGAATAATGGCATAAGGCAACACAATCCAAAAGGTTTCCATGGTGAATGGAACCACTGGAATATGAAAACTGGGCAGTCCACCACTGATGGACGCAACATCCCCGACTACCTTGGTGTTTAGATCAAGACCCAGCACTAGACCTGTCACCACGGCAATAGCCACTAGTGAGGACGGTATCGCCGTGGTAAACCTTGGTAATGAGTGGATAATGATCATTGTCACCAAGACCAAACTCACCAGCATGTAGAGCTCTTGCCCCTGTAGCCAGGCCACATCAACAATACTGCCCTCCATAAATGTACCACTTAACCAGCCGGGCTCTCCAGGTTGACCAAATTGCCCCAACTGAGCGAGAAAAATCACAATGGCTAACCCATTCACAAAACCCAACATCACCGGGTAAGGCACCATACGAATAAACTTACCTAGTTTAAGCACCCCTGCAGTAATCTGAAGGATACCCATCAAAACCACGGTGATGAATAGGTACTCTACACCATGATCGGCAACTAGAGACACCATGACCACAGCTAAAGCCCCGGTGGCACCACTAATCATGCCGGGCCGTCCGCCAATACACGCGGTAATGAGGCCTACCATAAAAGCGGCATAGAGCCCTACTAGCGGGTCAACTCCTGCAACGAAGGCAAAGGCAACCGCCTCAGGCACCAGTGCTAGGGCGACCGTCAGGCCGGAAAGTATGTCATTTTTGAAGGTTGCTACTTTATTGAAGTGGATCTCAAACATTAATTCTTTACTCTTGATATTAACTAAAAACTAAATCGCTTTAACGACTACTTACTTCGGCTTCGACCTGATCCGCGATTTGAATTGCCCCCAGATGGGCGTCTTCGACCTGAGCCCGCATTATCAGCTTTACGCGCATTTCCATAGGGAGAAAAACTTTTTCCTGAAGAATTTCTTTCATTACTCTCCGTATTTTGGCTAGATGAAGAGCCCGGGCTATGACGTGGCTTTGAGGTTTGATTGCGGCCACCACTCTTGGCTTTTTTCCCCGGCTGAGGACCTTGACCGTATTCAGAGCGACGTTTACTGTTGGTAGAACTGTTGTTGTGCCTAGAGTTACTGCTCTCGTTAGTTTGGCTTTTCAGGGGCTTTCGTGGCTTTTTTGTGCGTACAGGTCGATTTAGAGTTGTTTCCTTGACCACTTGATCGGGCTCGAATCCCTCTAGCTCTTTGCGCGGAAGTACTTTTTGAATCAAACGCTCAATTCCGGAGAGCAAATCTACCTCATCCGCACTGACCAGTGAGATTGCTTCTCCTGTTAAACCAGCACGACCCGTTCGGCCGATCCGATGTACATAGTCCTCAGATACATTTGGCAAATCGAAATTAACAACCTGTGGGAGTTGCTCAATATCTAATCCCCTGGCTGCAATATCCGTGGCTACCAATATGCGAATCTCACCAGCCTTAAAGTCTGCTAATGCACGAGTTCGTGCTCCTTGGCTCTTGTTTCCATGAATAGCCGCCGCAACAATACCTTGCCCCTCAAGATGTTTAGTCAACTTATTAGCACCGTGCTTAGTCTTGGTGAAAACCAATGCTTGGCTCCAATCTCCATCTTTAATAAGCCTCGTTAACAAAGGCGCCTTTTGCTTTTTGTCGACGGTGTAAATCCACTGACTAACGGTGGGTGCCGCCGCATTTCTAGGACTCACTGAAATTTCAATAGGATTTCGGACTAATCCGTTGGCTAACTGACGAATATCATCACTGAAGGTTGCGGAAAACATGAGATTTTGACGTCGCTTGGGCAACAACGCAATAATCCGAGTAATATCTCGAATAAAGCCCATATCCAGCATGCGATCAGCCTCATCTAAAACAAGCACCTCAAGATGATCAAACTTGACTGCATTCTGACTATGTAGGTCCATCAAACGGCCCGGAGTTGCTACAAGCACATCAACGCCTCGGCGCAATTTCATCATCTGGGGGTTAATTTTGACTCCGCCAAACACAACTGTTGATGTGAGTGACATATGCTTTCCGTACTCTCGCACACTTTCACCAACTTGAGCTGCAAGCTCTCTTGTTGGCGTCAGTATAAGAGCTCGCGCTTGGTTTGCTTGGGCACGACGGCCGACTGAAAGTCGCTGTAAAATAGGCAGTGTAAATCCTGCGGTTTTACCGGTACCCGTCTGCGCTGCGGCCATTACATCGCGGCCATCTAAAACGGCAGGAATGGCTTTTTCTTGAATGGGTGATGGTGTTTTATAGCCTTGACTGGCAATAGCTTTTAATAAAGGCGCAGATAGGCCTAGATCGTTAAATGACATAATAATATCTTGTATTCGCTGCATACCTAGGACCTGGGTAGCTGCTTCTAATAGGAATTCTTGGAAGGCCCTTGAATGGCGCGCACCATACAGACAATGACTCCTAAAAGCTACTCAATCTCTTCAAACAGCAGAATGTTAGGCTTCAGCAATAATCTTGTAGGCCTCTATTACTCTAGAAGGAGCCTGAACTAGCTCCACCAAAACACCTTCAGCACTTAAAGGAAATTCTTCATTCCCTTTAGGGTGAACGAAGCAAACATCGTGACCTGCAGCACCTTGGCGGATCCCACCAGGGGTAAAGCGCAAACCTTGACTAGTCAACCAATCTACTGCGGCAGACAAATCATCAACCCACAAGCCAACATGGTTAAGCGCTGGCAGATCAACTCTCGGCTTTACTGTGTTATCTAGGGGCTGCATTAAATCTACCTCAACAGCAAAATCACCCGACCCAAGAATACAAATATCTTCATCTACGTTCTCAGTCTCGCTGATAAAAGTTTTGTGGTATTCAAGTCCCAGTAAATCTATCCAAAAGGTTCTCAATCGATGCTTATCCGCTGCTCCCACGGCAATTTGCTGGATGCCTAGTATTTGAAATGGGCGATGACTATTCAAAGTGAACTCCTATCGCTTCAATGATTAAAAACTTTAAACTATCAGCCTAGATAGCTTTGTTCAAACTTATCAATAAACTCACCCAGCTGATCTGCGGGTAAATCATTGATGCCAGCCGCAGCCTCCCTGCCGCCGCCTGATTCGAATTGACTACACAACACATTTGCTCCAACCCGGTTATCCAGAGGAGCTCTTACGCTGACTAAGTAGCAGCCATTAGCTTTTTCTGTCACTACGGCATGAGCTCTTTGGGGATATTGATTAGTCAAGTCATTACTAAATACACCACTAACACGTCTCGCCCAAGGTTCATCAGGTAACATGAAAACGGCTGCTGAAGGCGTTTGGTGAAAAACCTCAACGGATCGTACCGCAGAAAAATCGTTGTGATAGCCTGTTTCAAGCTTATCAAAATGATGGTGCCCATCAGCGATGAAATCCAACGGGTTTTGATACTCCAACGCTAATCGGTACAACTCAGTTGGAGTGAAATGTAAATCTGTTAAATCTGAGCCATATCCATTGTAATTCATATAAATACCAAGCTTTTCTAACAATCCTGTTTGCTCTTGGGAAAACTCACTATTCTTTAACATTCCATGAGCCGCCGACTTTAGATTATCACCGAAAGTACCGACCACTCCCCACGCTAATCTTGCCCCACGAAGGTAATTATTAACTAATAAACTAGTAGACACATTGGGAGATTCATTAATTAGGGACATTAACGAGGAGGAAACAGGTACCTCTCCTGCCGCATGGTGATCAACATAAAAAACTGTAGCACCATGGGAGAGCACTCGTCTGAGATCATCGCTGTTTTTGGCCATGGAGATATCTAAGACAGTAATCCGATCTCCAGTATCAGCATTCACTTGACTCAAAAGCTGAATATTGCGTTTTACACCAGTGATGAGTATTGAGTCTCGAGACTCCAGTTGTCGCAACTGAATAAGGGCACAAATACCATCTGCATCGCCATTGAATACATCATAATCGGCCATCACCTCTGTACTCCCTTATATTGAAGCGCAAATGATAAAGTAAAATAGGGGGTTTTTACAAACAGGGAAAGGGAAGGCAACTGCAGGCCAAACCGCCTGCAGTTGAATGTATTTAATCCTAGTCTTTTTGAGCTATCGCGCGATCCAACCCACTTCTCTGGGTATCGAGAGCAAGATAGGGATTTTGCTCTTGGATAGCACCAGGATGTACAACAGAAATAGTAATCTGGCTACCGCTACTACCGCCAGCTATCGCACCGATGCCTCGACCTTTGCGAAGGATCTCAATAGTCGCATGGCGACCTTCTTTCGTGTATATCAATATAATTTCTTCCGCCACCGTGGATGACACCAGACCCCATCCCGCTCCCTGAGTAGAGTTACCATAAAAGATCAAGTTCTCTGCAGGACTTAAATCAGATTCTAATACGATACGCCCCGCAATTCCGGTACCTGTTCCAAGTATTACGGTCGGAACCTTTTGGATCTGAGCATCATTTGGAAGCGGAAAATCTGCTAGAAGATAATTAATAATTCGACGGGACTCTTCCTGGTACACATCACCAACCAGACCACAGCCAGACAATAGACTAGCAAAAACAAGTACACAACTAAAATTTGCGCGTTTAGACATTAGTGATCTCCAGAGTGTTTTCATAGATCGCCGTACTATATGTAATATCTCTATACATTGATGCAAAAAATCCATCCGTTGCCGCATAGATTGATATAAGCAGTATCTCCTCAAAGCAGAAATAATTTTGACCTGAATCAGGCTGTAACCATAATAAGAAGTAGATTATAAGGTCGTCTCCTGTATGTCTTGAATTGATTCAGTTGTTCTGACACAGGTGAGAGCCCTCAGCAACAATCCTGCAAGCTGTCAATGCTCGAGGCGGTCACTCTAGGAGTCACCGCCGAGGTTAAAAGCAAGTCGTAATCGACTGCTCTGATTATTAGAGAGCGCCATTAAATTCCTTCAATATTTACAACTAGAATTTCTTGCCATTCTCCGCAAGATCAACCAAATATGGGCTCGGAGTCCAAAAATCATCACCAGTTTTATCTTGATAGTGACGTAGCTTTTCAACAACTTTCCCTAACCCTATGCTGTTTGCATAATGCATTGGCCCACCCCTATAAATTGGCCAGCCGTAGCCATACACATAGACCACATCAATATCACTGGCGCGCATAGCAATGCCCTCATCAAGAATTTTGGCTCCCTCGTTAATCATAGGTAGCACACAACGATCAAGTATCTCTTCATCAGAAAATTCTCGGCGAGTAACACCGGATTTCTCTGCATGGTTTTTTATAAGGTCAGCTACCAGCGATGAAGGAGTTGGTCTACGCTTTTCATCATAGTCATAAAATCCCGCACCTGTTTTTTGACCTCGTCGATCTTGCTCACACAGTCGATCGCTGACCGTTTCGCTGTTAGATTTTTCCTTGTCCCAACCCAGATCGAGGCCAGCAAGATCGGCCATCTGAAAAGCACCCATGGGAAAACCGAAATCAAATAACACTTGATCTACCTTTTCAACTGGCGCACCTTCCAATGCAACAAGATTAGCCTGGTGCTGTCGCATGAATAATATACGATTACCAACGAATCCAGGACAAACACCCACCAGTGTGGCGACCTTTTTGATTCGCTTAGCAAACGCCATACAGGTCTTTATGACTGGATCTGCGGTCTTTTCACCACGAACTATTTCAAGCAGCTTCATGACGTTGGCCGGCGAGAAAAAGTGCAATCCAATTACCGATTCAGGGCGACTGGTCACGTTGGCGATTTCATTCAAATCTAGCGCCGAGGTATTTGAAGCCAAAATCGTCTCTGGTTTTGCAATCTGATCTAAACGGCTAAATATATCTTTCTTAACCGCCATATTTTCAAATACTGCCTCAATGATCAGGTCACAGTCTGCTAAGGACTCCATTTCCAGTGAGCCGCTAATTAATCCGCAGCGAGTCTCAACATCTTCAGCACGCAAACGTCCTTTACTAGCGGTATTTTCGTAGTTCTTACGAATAATGCCCAAACCACGATCCAATGCCGCCTGATTGGTCTCTATGATAGTTACTGGGATACCGACGTTAGCCATATTCATAGCAATACCACCGCCCATAAGGCCCCCACCAATAACACCTACCTTGCTGATCGGTAAGTCAGGCGTATTCTTGTCAATGCCAGCCACTTTTGATGCCTGACGCTCAGCAAAAAAGAAATACTGCTGGGCTCTGGATTGAGGCCCTGCCATCAGCTCCATAAATAACTTGCCTTCGGTCTTTATGCCTTCATCGAAGGGTTGAGAAACAGCGGCTTCAATACAACGAATATTGTATTCCGGAGCCAAAAATCCGCGGGTTTTACGAGCAATCATTTTACGTACTTGAGCGAAAATCTCTGGACTTTCGATGGCGCTTTGCAGTTTTTCCTGATTATCCCTGACCCTCGGATGACTCGCGATCTCAGAGGACTTGGCAATCGCAAATGCAATCGCTTCTGCACGCAAGTCACTTTCGACGATCATATCAATCAACCCTAATTCAAGAGCCTCATCTGCCCCAATTGGAGCACCTGAAGTCACCATGGAAAGTGCCTTTTCTACACCAACAACCCTCGGTAATCTTTGAGTTCCTCCAGCTCCAGGTAAGAGACCCAAATGCACCTCAGGGAGTCCAAATTTCGCATCAACTGTAGCTACCCTGTAGTTACAACAAAGTGTGGTCTCAAGTCCTCCACCTAAGGCGGTGCCATGGACTGCTGCCACCACTGGTTTAGTTGATTGATCAAGCAAAGTAAGTACTGCAGGCAGATGAGGTTCCTTTGGAGCACTTCCAAATTCGCTAATATCAGCACCTGCAATGAACGTCCGACCTTCGCAATATATGATAATACCAGTCACTGAATCATCCCGCGAGGCGGTCTCAACCCCCTTGTAAATACCCTCGCGCACACCATGACTTAGAGCATTGACTGGTGGATTGTTTATCGTAATCACCGCTATAGTTTGCTCAACGTTGTAATCAACTTGATCCGTAACCGCTACCATCTTTCTTTCTCCATGTAATAAATATTTATTAGTAATTCTTTATGTAAAAAAGTCTCTTTTTCATGCCACTAATGTTGAGTTCGTCTAAACATATTCTCCTAACAACCGCTCAATTTCTTTCGCAATAAGCCACAATCTATCCTGCCCCCATAATGCCAAAACTACCTTGTTATTTCCATCTAACAGCCTGAAACTTGGGGCGCCCCATAGACCACTCTCATACATTGCCAAACGATTTTCTTCTAGGGTGTCTTGCCATCCATTCTGATCAACGACCTGCTTTGCTGAAGCCCATTCTAGGCCTGCTTTTTCAACAACATATCGCAGTCCACTATCTTTATTGGTGTTAACACCTTCAGCGAAAGCAGCACTAAGAAAACTCGACAGTAACTCATTGCCCTTGCCTTGAGTGCATGCCCAGGGGTAAAGCGAAAAACATCTGCGTGATGGCTCTCCAATTGGGTCATAAAATTGCCCAAAAGGAACATTAGAGGCTCGCGCCTCTCGCGCCGCATCGCTAAAAATATAGATGCCCTTCTCTCTGGTAGCAGAAACACCACGCATTACCATCGGCAAAATCGGACGTACTTGCAACCTGACGCCTGTGGTTTCTGCAAGCTCCAAGGCTCGATCAAAAATTATGGCGGTATAAGGACTTCGGACAGATGCAAATACCTCTAACGTCAAACTACCGTTATCACGCAGTTGCCCAGCTTTAACCTCCTGTTTTGGCATAATAACTGCCGTATCAGGCAGTCTGTCGGCTCCAAGATCAGCAAGACGTTGCTCAAGATGATACAGGCGGTCAATACCCCAATACCATTCGCCTCCGTAGTAAAACATGGCCCCAGAGTAGTGCTTGAGTGAATCTCGGCGAGTGTTGCCATTTTGATACTTAGCCTTTTCCTCTTCCAGAGAGCTAAACCCATGAACCTTACCTAGCTCTTGTAAGGCTACTTCACTGCCTGACCAAAGCGCATGACCGACAGTTGCAGCATAAGCAACAAAGTCTTGATTGTTGAGATTAGCAAGGATAGATCGTGCAAGTTTGAGGAGAGTTGTAGTTGGCGCTTCAGAATTTTCTGGGAAGTTCAACTTGTAGTACGGTGCTATTTTTGACGCATCATATCGTGAAAGGTTAATCAAAAGTTCCGGTTCTGGCGCATTTGCCCCTGCTGGCCCATCCACTAAATGACACTGTAAGTCGATGTCATATCTTTCAGCGATGGCAGCTAGAGCTTGAGCAGCTAAATAGCTGTAACCATCGTCTATCTGATGGAAATACTCCACAGTGTGTCTCTGGTTGTTTGCTCGTCTCTGTTTTTCTACTTTTATTCGATTCTTTGCTAATCTTTTCGGCGATATGACATAACTCATTACTTTGGATGTCACCCAGCGCAAAAGAGCGCTGGGATCCATGGTCGCGGCCCCACCCTGGTCTTTAAATTGTTCGCTCATATAATCACTCCGAATTTAGACCTACTTTGATTAACACAACAGAACCTCACATCCTGTCCCTTCAAGCAATGAGTCAACCTTAGATCGTTCAACATCACTCAAGGCAAAATACTCATCTCTAATCCAGGCCAGACACTTACCTTGATATGGGAACGATTGCTGGCTCCATACACTGCCATCAATCTCAGTCTCCCATGACTTTTTGTCATTCACAAGAGCCTCCGCGTTGGCCAAGAGTGTCGGGGCGTAAACTCGCCCGATCTCATTGAGTAAACCATTCAGACTCTCAGGCATAGAGTCCACCGTGTTCCAACCATCCACAGCAGGATCAAGACCGCATTGATCTTCCATCAAACCTGTCCAAGCTACCACTCTGGGTGCAATTTCATGGGCGATTTCACGAGGAGTCGGATCAAAACCAATCAATTGTGTTAATTGCCCATAAATTGCAAAGTCACAGGCACTTGGTCGCTGCCCAAGGACAAAAGGCTGGGCTTGAAGATGTGACTCCATGGCTGCTAAAAAGCGTCGGTAACTTGAGTCGATTAGGGGAGCAGTCTCCTTATTTGAGCCAACAACACCCAATCGACCAACTTGCCGCTGGGTAATATATGCCTTAAATTGATTAAGCGGGTTGTTTGCAATATCAACCCTGTGGAATAGTGGTAATAACGTACCCGCATTATCAGCATCTTTTTCTGGGTACCAACGATAATGGAACATATACTTGGTACACCATTCATCTGCAAAGTCTTCAATCAAATAATCGATAAATGCCATCGCTGGATCACTAGGAACAACCCTCCTCTCAACATGTTCGCGTTCAAGTCGACGAATAATTGGAGTTGAATCAGTGACTGCCTGTAACTGACCATTTTCATCTTGCATCATGAACGTGGGCAACAAACCAACCTTAGGAACGGCGACACCCTTTTGGTCAAGAATTTCTTTTGGGTCTCCCCAAATAATTCGGTATGGGATATCTCGGTATCGCAGGAGTGCAGTCATTTTACGGGTGTATGGTGAGGGTACCGCACCGATAAGCATGAGGGGGTTTTGCCTGAGCATAATAACTTCTCCTTTGAATCTAAGTGGCTCTGAGATTCCGTCTCAATATATTGACACACATGCTGCCATCATGTCATCCTTAACTCAATGCCTCTAATGCATCTGGGAAAGCTATGAAATTCAGAACACGCAATATTTTCATTACTCTACTCATTGCCACCGCTGTTTTGGGCTACCTAAATCGTGCTGGAATAATTTTACAACTGCTCCCTAAAGCTGTGACTACTGTTATGGAGAGCGATAAGATCGCCGATCTCGGTGATGGCATGCACATTATCCTCTGTGGTGCGGGCGGTCCAATGCCTAGCAGCACTCGCTCAGGTCCCTGCGTCGCTGTCATAGCAAATGGAAAAATGTTTGTCGTAGATGCCGGCACTGGCGGTGTTAGAAATTTAGGTAGAATGCGCCTCAACACCGGAAGTATAGACGGAGTTTTTCTCACTCACTTTCATTCAGACCATATCGATGGCTTAGGTGAACTGGCCATGATAAGGTGGGTAACCGGAACCCATACTCAACCTTTGCCTGTTTTCGGCCCCGCAGGCGTGACCTCTGTTGTTGAGGGGTTTAACCACGCTTATGGACAAGATGCGATTTACCGTAACGCTCACCACGGAGATTCGGTTGCTGCATTGAGCGGCAAAGGAATGTCCCCTGTAAGCTTTGAAGTGCCAAAGAACGGCAAAAAACTCACTGTGTATGAGAAAGACGGCCTCAAGGTAGAGATGTTCTCTGTTAACCATGAACCGATACATCCGGCCGTCGGCTACCTGTTTACTTACAAAGGTCGAACAGCCTTAATCTCTGGTGATACGACAAAGAATGAAAATGTTGAGCTATTTTCCAAAAATATTGACTTGTTGATCCATGAAGCCCTTTCTCCTGAGCTTTTAACGATAATGAGCGAATCTGCAGACCTTGCGGGAAATGCCTCTGGGAGTAAAATTTTTTATGATGTCCTGGATTATCATGCAAGCCCTGTGGAGGTCGCCGAAATCGCTCGCGACGCCAAAGCTAAGCATCTACTTTACTACCACATCGTGCCGCCACTGGATATTCCTGGTCTAAAGACCATATGGTTAATGGGTGTTGATGAAATCTTTACCAATTACACCGTCGGCGAAGACGGAACTCTATTCTCACTACCTGAAAATTCCGAGGAAATAATCGAAATTCAATCTATACTCTGAGGTTAAGTCTTTGATGACTATGCTTTATTTCATAAACAAGATGGTAATTCATTGAGTATTCAAATTGTTTGCAAGAGGTAAACATGGCAAACTAATTAAAGCTGACAGCGACGGTAATCACAGTACAGCAAGTAAAAGGAAATAGTCTATGACAGATATTCACACCGAAGAAGTGAATGTGCCAGAACAAAACAAACCTGATGGCAGATTGCTTCGCAGCGAGCGAAGTCGGGGATTGATTATCGATGCTATGATTGCTCTAGTTGAAGAAGGATTTTTGATACCTACTGCACAACAGATTGCCGAGCGTGCAGATGTTGGCATTCGATCTGTATTTAGGCACTTCGATGACATGGATAGTATCTTTGAGACAGTCAACACTCTCATGCTAGAAGAAACTGCACCCCTATTCACTGGTGGTGACCGCACCGGAATCCTTGATGTAAGAATCCTTCATGCAATAGAACAACTAACACACGGTTATGAGTCAGCGAAAAATTTTATGCTGTCCGGACGAATCCGACGCTGGAATACTCCTGTGATCGAAAAAAATTACGCTGTTAACCAACGTCGTCTACAAAAAGAATTAGAAGATTGGATTCCTGAGATTCTTACTTTGTCTGAGAATAAAAAGCAGAGTGCCTACGCACTAGCATCTTTTGATTATTGGCACCGACTGCGGGTAGATCAAACAGTGTCTCAAGACTCTTGCATTGCTATTATTTCCAGTCAGTTAAGTCAGGTATTTTCAACCCAATAGAGCGCCGAACTATATGTCAGGTGCATTGCTCATCTCATGACCCATCATTCTCAAAGAAAACCACATCGTCCATTGACGGTGTGATATAAACGTGTCTGGAAAGAATGTAAGCATGGATCTGTAACGCGGGAGTAAACCCAATGACGAACAAAGTAGCATTAATTATCGGAGCTGGTGACGCAATCGGAAGCGCTATCGTTCGTAAGTTTTCTGAGCGAGGGCTAACTGTCTGTGCGACCCGGCGAAACGGCGACAAACTCACACCCTTAATTAACGAGATCAAAGCTACGGGGCGAAAGGCCCACGCTTTTGCCTGTGATGCCCGCAACGAAGAGTCTACAAAAGAGTTATTTGCAAAGATCGAAAATGAGATCGGCGAAATAGAAGTTGTCGTATTTAACATTGGTGCCAATATGCCTATGGGTATTTTGGACACGGATAGCCGAAAATTTTTTAAAATTTGGGAAATGGCTTGTTTTGCCGGATTTTTAAATGGCCGTGAAGCAGCACTCCACATGACTAAGCGACAAAGAGGCACAATCATATTTACCGGAGCAACTGCTAGTGTTCGCGGAGGGGCAGGGTTTGCCGCCTTTTCTAGCGCCAAACAAGGGCTGCGAGCGGTCGCTCAAAGTATGGCGCGAGAGTTAGGCCCACAAAACATTCATGTTGCACACGTCATTATTGACGCTGCAGTGGATACCCAATGGATCAGAGACAATTTCCCTGATTACGAGCAACGTAAAAAAGTTGACGGCATTGTGAACCCCAGCGATTTAGCCGCCAATTACGTGACTCTTTATGAGCAACCACGCAACGCTTGGACCTTCGAGTTAGACATTAGGCCATGGGAAGAAAAATGGTAGGAGACAACGCAATGACAAAATCAGTAGACTTTTACTTTGATGTGGGTAGCCCAACTGCCTACCTTGCCCACAACCGGCTCAAGCAACTCAAATTAGAATATGGGTGCTCTGTTATCTATCACCCTGTTTTATTGGGTGGTTTATTCAAAGCCTCAGGCAATAGCTCTCCTGTAACAGTCCCTGCAAAGGGTAGATACATGATGATGGAAGATCTACCTAGATTTGCCAAACTTTATAATGTACCGCTAAACACTAACCCTCATTTTCCCATTAATACACTTAATTTGATGCGAGGCGCGGTCAGCGCGCTGAATGAGGCGTACTTCGATACCTATATTGATACTATCTTCAACTCAATCTGGGTGGAGAGCCGAAATATGGGCGATATAGATACAGTCATTGAAGTCCTCTCAGACGCTGGATTAGACGCGGAGTCTATTCTAGACGCGACTCAGAATCCAGAGGTCAAACAACAACTCATTTCAAACACAGAACAGGCAGTAGAGAGAGGTTTATTCGGTGCACCTACGATGTTCGTCGACGGCGAGATGTTTTTTGGGCAAGACCGGTTGCAGTTCGTAGAAGCTGCTTTAAAAAATTAGAGATATTCAGAAAATAGCACGAATTTAGAAAGGAATAACAATGAACAAGTATCTGCTGATTATAGCTGCTATGGCCTTTAGTCTATCAAGTGCGGCAACAGACAAGCCAACTACCGTGAACCAAGCCACGATTGTGGATCCGGGAAGTGAATGGCTAAGCTACGGTAGAACCTATCGTGAACAACGCTTTAGTCCCCTCAATGAGATAAATCGTGATAACGTCGACGAATTAGACCTAGCATGGTCTTTCAAATTTGATACCGCTCGCGGTATGGAAGCGACACCTATCGTTCATAACGGTGTTATTTATATGAGTACCGGTTGGAGCCACGTTCATGCTCTGGATGCAAGAACTGGGCAGGAGCTTTGGCATTACGATGCCGAAGTGCCCAAAGCACAACTCGCAAAGACCTGCTGTGGACCAGTTAATCGCGGCGTTGCAATATGGCAAGAAGATGACAGCTCCCCGCTTCAAATCTTTTTTGGCGCTCTAGACGGACGTCTTATTGCACTAGATGCAAAAACTGGTACGGAGAATTGGTCTATCCAAAGCACACCAACTGATGGCAATTACAGCGTCACTGGCGCACCAAGAATTATTAAAGGAATGGTTATTATTGGTAATGGCGGTGCTGAATTAGGCGTCCGCGGCTATGTAAGTGCTTATGATGTCTCTACAGGAGAGATGAAGTGGCGATTTTATACAGTACCTGGCGATCGCAACAAACCCCAAGAGAACGTCGCACTAGAGGCAGCACTAGAGACTTGGAGCGGTGATGAATGGTATAAACTTGGCGGCGGTGGCGGTACGGTTTGGGACTCATTAGTCTATGATCCAGAATTAGATTTACTCTACATCGGCACTGGAAATGGTTCACCTTGGAATCGCGACCTACGCAGCCCTGGGGGCGGAGATAATCTCTACCTTAGTTCGATCGTAGCCCTGCGCCCCGACACCGGCGAATATGTTTGGCACTACCAGGTCACACCAGCAGATAACTGGGACTATACAGCGACACAGCAGCTTGTGTTGGCCGAACTTGAACTGGACGGCGAACAACGCTCAGTCATCATGCAAGCCCCAAAGAATGGTTTTTTCTATGTTTTAGATCGCAAAACAGGAGAGCTGCTGTCTGCCGAGAAATTTGGCCGAGCCACCTGGGCAACTCACGTTGATATGGAAACTGGCCGGCCCGTAGAAAGCAAATTTGCCGACTACCAAAAGAATGGTGGCAGCTTTATTTGGCCCTCCCCCTACGGCGCTCATAACTGGCAGCCTATGTCTTACAGCACCAAAACCGGTTTAATGTACATACCGGTACAAAGTATTCCCGCCTACTTTAGTGCCCAAAAAGACGTGATGTACAGAGTTAACCGCTGGAATACAGGCGTAGATTTAAATACCAATCGAGACCCCAAAAGCTGGGTAGCTGCTCGGGCATCCATGGACGCTATTGTCTATGGCGAACTCGTCGCCTGGGACCCTGTCAAAAAGCAAAGAGCTTGGAAGGTGCGTCATGATAAACCTTCAAATGGGGGTACTCTCAGCACAGATGGAGATCTGGTCTTTCAGGGCACTTGGGATGGCACCTTTGCCGCCTACGATGCCTACGACGGAGACAAACTGTGGCAATACAAGTCTGATAGTGCAGTCCTCGCAGGCCCAGTAAGCTATGAGTTAGACGGTGACCAATACATTGCTGTTGCTCAAGGTAGCGGCGGCACTGTGATGATCACCGTGGGTGATGAGCTACAACGAAACAAGGTAAATCAAAACAAACTACTGGTCTTTAAACGTGGCCAATTTGAAACTACACAGGCGTCAACAGATCAAGGCTTAACTACCATAAGACCTCTCGGCAGGCCTATAAATAAGGATCCAGAAGTCATTGCCTATGGCGAGTCTCTTTATCACAATAACTGTGCTTCATGTCATGGTATTAATGCGCTGAGCAACTACGTGGTACCTAACCTGCGCTACATGAGTGAGCAGACCCATGACGAATTCGCTACCATCGTGCTAGGTGGTTCGCGTACTCATAAGGGCATGATAGGCTTCTACGAAACCCTCAGTCTTGAAGATATAAACGCCATTCATACCTACCTCGATAACAAGCAAGACAGCCTGCCTGAGCGACTGGAACTGACCTTCTGGCAGAAAATTGAGTACTGGCTTAACTATTGGATGGCCAAGTTGGGTGAAATGTTCCCAGAGTTGCTCAATGCCACCCGCGAACACATCATGTAAGCAGTGTATATTGCCAAACGTTACCACTAAATTAAGTTTGCGCATGGTCGTCTTCGGACAAGCAGCTTGCTTGATACAAGACTTTAAGGTGTTACGGCCTCCGAAAAACAGCGCCTACCAAAACGTATCCTTAAGCGAGAAGCATAAGCAACTGCCTGTAGGTCAGATCTTCTCAGATCAAACCTAATAATTGTCTCATTACCGATTAGTCTCAAAGCATTAGCTGGCCACTTTTGGCGTGTTTTTTGACAATTTCTGGGCATTCAAAGCGTTCACCATAGGTTGCGGCAAGCTCATGACAGCGGGTAATAAACTTGTCAAAACCGTAGGTATTTACATACTGAATAAGGCCACCAGTATGGGCTGGTGCGCCAATACCCATAATTGAGCCAATGTTGCCATCGGCTACAGAGCGGAGAACGCCTGTTTGTAAACATTTGAGCGCTTCAATGACCTGTCGAAACATCAATCGATCTTTCACATCTTCATCTGGCACATGGGTGTCTTCTTTATAATAGAGGTCATACAGGCCAGCCCAGATATTCTTAGAGCCATCTGCGTGGTACTCATAGTAACCGCCGCCGTGATGGCGCCCTCCTCGACCATGCCCATCAATCATGTCTTTGATAACTCTACGGCTGACTGTACCGTCACTCCACTTATCTTCCACACCCATTGCAGCCCAAGTCTCCCCGGCTTTTCGGGCCAACTCTAAGCTGGTTTCATCCCCCACTTGCAGAGGCCCAACCGGCATACCAATGGCTTTACCCATGTTATCTATTTTAACTGGGTGCACTCCTTCAGTGAGTAGTTGCAGTCCTTCATCAAGGTAGGTACCAAAGGTTCTGGAGGTAAAGAATCCAAGGGAGTCATTGACTACAATAGGGGTTTTACGAATCTGCTGAGTAAAGTCAAAGGCTTTGGCAAGGGCTTCGTCGCTGGTCTTGTCACCCACGATAATCTCAATTAATGGCATTTTATCCACGGGTGAGAAAAAGTGTATACCGACAAAGTTTGCAGGCTTTGATGCAGCCTTTGCCAACTCGGTTATAGGTAAAGTCGATGTATTTGACCCCCAAAAGCCATCATCAGACAGATATTTCTCTGTGTTGCCAATAATCTTGTTTTTGAGTTCTATATTTTCAAACACGGCCTCAATAATAAGATCACAACCCTGCAAGTCTTCATCTTTTGCGGTGGGTGTAATCAGGCCAAGTAAACTATCTGCCTGGGATTGGAACATTTTTCCTCGTTTGACCGCTTTAGCCACCAGGCCCTCTGAGTAAGACTTGCCCTTGTCTGCGGCCTCTTGAGTCATGTCTTTGAGGACGACTTCAATACCGGCCCTTGCAGCCACATAGGCTATGCCTTGGCCCATCATGCCCGCACCCAATATACCTAGCTTGCGCGTTGGGTTCTTTTCAACACCACTTGGGCGACTGGCACCCCCATTAATCTTGTTCAACTGAAAGAAGAAGGCAGTAATCATGTTTTTGGCCACTGGGCCTGTGACAACTTTAATGAACTCTCGACCCTCCACCCGCAGCATAGTATCTATGTCTAATACGGTGGATTGAAAGGCAATATCCATTGCTGCGGTCATTTGGGGCATTAGGCCGCGTGTTTGTTTATGCAGCATAGTTGGTGCCATGGCAGCGAATTGCGCGTTACGCGGCGAATTGATGGCTCCGCCAGGCACTTTGTAGCCTTTGCGGTCCCACGGCTGTGCTGTGGCTTCTTTATTCTCGGTATTTTCGCTAATCCAAGCTTTAGCTCTGGGTAGCAAATCATCAATTGATTCAACGACTTCATCAATCAATCCGCCCGCTAAGGCTTTCTCAGGGGTTAAACGCTGGCTCTTTAAAATAATATCCAGAGCTTTTTCAACCCCAATTAGCTTTGTTAGCCTCACCACGCCACCGCCAGCAGGGTAAACACCAATAGCACATTCTGGCAGACCTATTTGCACAGACTTATGATTAAAGGCAATACGGTGATTACAGGCCAATGACAACTCATAACCCCCGCCCAAGGCGGCACCGTTTATGGCAGCGACTACCGGCACAGGGAGCTTTTCTAAACGCCTAAAGTGACCCTTGATGAATTCTCCATTGGCAAACAGCTCTTCACTTCCGCTCTCGTCCATTAGTACGAGCTCGTTGAGATCAGCACCAGCAAAAAACACTTTCTTGGCTGAGGCGAAAATCACGCCGGTTAATCCTTCTTCAGACTCTAGACGCTGAACGGTCTCATCCATAGCATCGTTATATTCAGCATTGATTGCATTTACAGGACCACTCATGTCCATAGTCACTGTGACAATGCCTTGATTGTCTTTTTCGTAGTTAAAAACACCCATTATTAAAACCTTTTCGAATTCTTAAACTGTCTTGAAACAATTATTTTTACTTAAACACGCTCGATTAAGCAGGAAATACCCATACCGCCACCCACACAGAGGGACAACATGGCGCGCTTTAGTTGGCGACGCTCTAATTCATCTAGCATAGTACTAACCAACATCGCACCTGTAGCACCTAAAGGGTGACCCATTGCTATAGAACCACCGTTAACATTAGTAATGGCATGATCAATATCTAGATCCTTCATGTAGCGAAGCGCGACAGAGGCAAAGGCTTCATTGATCTCCCAAAGATCGATATCATTTGGGGTTAGACCTGCGGTCTTAAGACATTTTTTTGCTGCCGGCCCGGGTCCTGCAAGCATAATGATAGGATCTGATGCGAGGATGGATCCAGCGACAATTCGGCCTCTCGGTGTTAAATTAAGGTCTTTTCCAGCTTGCTCAGACCCAATGAGTACGGCACTAGCGCCATCAACAATGCCAGAAGAATTTCCCGGAGTATGTACATGAGAAATATTCTCTAAAGTATTGTATTTATTTAAAATAATTTCGTCAAAAGCCATATTTCCCATCATTTCAAATGATGGTCTTAAGCCAGCTAAGGCCTCCATGGTAGTATCGGGCTTGATAAAGTCATCTTTCTCTAAAATCATCAGGCCATTTTTATCACGCACGGGAATGACCGACCTGTCAAAGTAGCCATTGTCTCGGGCATGGGCTGCACGACGCTGGGACTCTACAGCATAAGCATCTACGTCATCGCGACTGTAACCATCAATGGTCGCTATGGTGTCTGCGCCTATACCTTGGGGTACAAAGCTTTGACTAATAGCGAAAGCTGCATCACCTGCCATAGCGCCTCCATCAGACCCCATGGGTACGCGAGACATGCATTCAACGCCACCGGCAACCACTAACTGCTCCCAACCTGAAGCGATCTTCTGAGCACCTGTATTCACAGCCTCTAGGCCAGAAGCACAGAAACGATTAAGCTGAACTCCGGCGACAGATTCGTCCCAACCGGCATTCTGGACGATCATTTTTGCAATATCACTGCCCTGCTCACCAATTGGTGACACGCATCCCATCACAACATCATCGACATAAGAAGTATCAAGGTCATGACGCTCCTGTAAGGCGCGTAAAAGACCCGCACCTAAGTCGATAGGCTTCACTTCATGCAATGAGCCTCCTGGCTTTCCTTTGCTGCGTGGCGTTCTTATCGCATCATAAATATAAGCTGTATTACTCATAATTGCCTCTCAATAATCTTAAAAAATTTTAACTCGATCATTACTACATATTGGGCCAAACCAGGGAGTCAGGAAACTACCCCAAAGTTGGTTTTTAGGCCACTTTACTAGGTCCCTGTATACTTTGGCGCCCGCTTCTCTGCGAACGCTAACATGGACTCTTGTAAGTCATTAGACCTTAGGCTGGTCATCATGGTAAACATACCGTTCACTAAAAGGCTTTGCTCTGTAGTAAGAGTTTCACTTTGCTGGAGCATGAACTTAGTGCCTCGAACAGCCATGGGCGGATTAGCCGCAATTTGATTCGCAAGAGCCATACCAGCGTCATATGCAGCCTCAGCAGTGTCATAAACGTCGTTGACCAAGCCAATTTTTTCCGCTCGGGCTGCATCGATATCTTTTGCGCTGTAAGCAAGCTCGGCTACATGACCTGCGTTCAGTATCTTTGGTAGTCGCTGCAGTGTACCAACATCCGCCACTAAGCCAATGCGTGTTTCACGGACACTAAAGTTGCTGTCGGCCGATGCAATTCTTATGTCGCAGGCGGTTATCATATCAATTCCTGCGCCCAAACAGTGGCCATGAATAACAGCTATCACCGGCAACGGGCATTTAGCAAGAGAGGACATCGCATCTTGAAATCGCGTTGTACCCTCAAGTTGCCTAAGATTAGCTATCGCTTCTGACTCTCCGGCAGGTCTCTGATGAGAACCCATGCCACTCTGCACCAAATCAATACCGACACAAAAATGCTTGCCACGACCTGCTACTAAAACCACTCTAATATCTTCATCTGCCGCAAGTGCACTTAAAGCCTTGGGAATAGCCAACCAAAAGGCTTCATTCAAGGCATTGTACTTATCAGGCCTATCAAGCCATATAGTGCCTACACCGCCGTTTTTCTCTATCGATACCACTTCTGAGGAAAAATCCATCACTTACTGCTCCTTAACATTTAACCTTGTATTTCTTAGTAGCCTGCAGATCCATCCATGATCGAGCCATATAAAGCCTGATCAAGAATCTGATAGCTGTTTGTCCGAGGCATCATCACATAAATGGTGTCATTACCCACCTGCTCAATATGAAAAGACTGCTTACGTAAATCGCCTTTCACTAATTTGAAGGTGCCCGTAGTAGTTAAGTCTGTTTGAATTCTTACAAAAACGGGTTGAGCAAAGCCTGGAAGGTTCTCTGACACGTAGTCTGCAAACTCTAGCGGGTCAAACACTTGACCAGGATTGAGCGCAATTGAGGCCATACCTGCCTTGCCCTCAGTTGCTGGAACATCAACCCCATAAACATTTGCTATCTCAACTTGCGAGTTAGCATTTAGTATTTCACCTACTTCATTGGTCGATACATTTTCTGAACGCCAACGGAAGGTATCCCCAATACGGTCAACAAACTGGTAATGGGGCTTTCCCATGGAAAACCCAACATCCACCTCGGTGATTAAATCCCCTGTATTAAACCAAGCATCGCCATCTTTTAGCACATTACGCAGTGTCTTAGCCTCTGAGGCTGCTTTATCGGTGTAGCCATCAAACCGATAGCGATCGTCAATTTCTGCTAGCAGCAACCCTGGGTTACCAGGCTCTACGGGGATATATTTGCCATTTTCATCCAGAACTATCTCATCTTGCTCTATATCATATTCAACCAATAAGATCGTCCCAGGACAGTAGCCAATAGTTTTATTTTTATTAAAGGCATTTATAAACGAAACGTTGCCCTCACTGGAGCCATAAAACTCACAAACACGGTCAATACCAAATCGTTGTTTAAACTCATCCCAAACATCAGGCCGTAAGCCATTTCCAAACACCCTATCAAGGGGATTGTTCTTTTCTTCCGGACAGGGAGGTTGCGTAACTAAATAACGGCATAACTCGCCTACATAGAAAAAGATAGTGCAATGATACTTCTGAATCTCAGGCCAAAAAGCTGATGCTGAAAACTTTCGCCGCAGAAACATCGAAGCACCACTAAATATGGCGCTGTTAACGCCACAGATAAACCCTGTTCCGTGGAAAAGAGGCAAGCAAAGGTACATACGATCGTTTGGCTTGGCTCTCACACCCGCTCTACTGAAGGACATACCTGCAGCTAATAAACGGCGCTGGCCAACCTTGGCGGCTTTTGGCATGCCCGTGGTGCCCGAGGTAAAGATATAAAACCCTGTATCCCCGGCCAAAATAGTTTTAGTGTCATCCAGATTCGTCTTCGGATATCGTTCAAGCTGAGCCATAATATCCTCCATGGGTTCTGGAGCTGACTCTTCTCGCGAATCAGCAACCCAAAGGATATCTGTATCATCCATATCCAACTCTGCCCGGACATCAAGTACACTACCAAATATTTCTTCTCCGGCGAGGCATTTCACGGATTTTGTGATATTGATACAATGAGCTAACTGGGCGCCAACCAGACCAGGATTCACCATGCCAGCGATAGCACCAATCTTTTGAAGCGCCATCGTGCCAGCAAGCATCTCAATCCGATTCTCCATGATTACAGCTACACAATCGCCTCGCTTAACACCACGCTCAACTAATGCGTGAGCCAGAGAATTAGTCAACTGATTAAACTCACCCCAGGAGACTTCTCGACCTTCAAAAACAATCATGTTTCTATCAGGTTGTCGAGCGACTGTGTCCTCTAAAACCATTGCTATTGACGCTGGGTCATCACTCCCAGGGAGCTTTGCCAGCAACACTGGCAGGGCTCGAGCAACATCAGAAACGACGCGCAGAGTCTCTCTAGCATTAGTAAACACACCCATTTTACCGCCTCCCCAAGGACTGAATAGTGAGCTTTGCCAACTGCGACATATGCACCTCATCCGGTCCATCAGCAATTCTGCAAAAACGACTAGTAGTAAAAATATGAGCCAGTGGTGTGTCTTGCGAGACACCCATTCCACCAAAAATCTGCATGGCACGGCTAGATACGTCCTCACACATCTTGGGAGCCACGATTTTTAACATAGAGATTTCGGCACGGGCAGCATCCACACCATATTTGTCCATCTTCTCTGCTGCAGACAACACTAGAAGACGGCACTGTTCTATGTCACATCGACTTCGTGCAATTTCGTGCTGCACGCTTGTCTTTTTGCTTAACGCCTCTCCAAAGGCTACCCGACTTACGGCACGCTCACACATGAGTTCAAGACTTCGCTGAGCCATACCAACAAACATCATTGCGTACTGGAAACGCCCTGGCCCAAGACGACCCTGGGCAATTTCAAAGCCTCTGCCCTCTCCTAAGATAAGGTTAGTGACAGGAACTCTCACATCTCTGAATACCACATCGCCTTCACCCCCAGGCGAGTGATACTCACCAAACACTCTAAGTGGTCGAGCGATCGTTACTCCAGGAGTATCCGTTGGTACCAGTATGGTTGAATGCTGCTGATGCCGAGGACCATCAGGGTTAGACTTTCCCATCACCAACATTAACTTACATTTTGGCCCGATGACATTGGTCGTCCACCATTTGCGGCCATTTAGCACGTACTCATCGCCATCACGCTCTATTTTTAACTCCATATTTGTCGCATCCGATGAGGCGACATCAGGCTCAGTCATAGCATAAGCAGATCGAATCTCACCTTCCAGCAAAGGATTCAACCATTGCTCCTGTTGTTCTGGAGTACCATATTTAGCGAGCACCTCCATGTTGCCTCGATCTGGCGCATTACAGTTGAATATCTGCTGAGCCCATGCCGAGCGGGACATGGTCTCAAACAAAGGGGCTATTTCAAGATTTGTCAGCCCTGGGCTCCAAGGCTTGTACTCTGCCGGAAGAAAGAGATTCCAAAGCCCTTGGCTACGAGCTTCTTGCTTAAGGTCTTCAAACCATTCTGGATATTGCCACATATTTTTGTGGTCATTGGTAAACTCGTCATAATCGGATTCGCGAGGATAAATATGTTCATCCATGAAAGCACTCAATCGTGCGTTCAAGTCTTCTGCCCGCGGTGTTAATTCAAAACCCATTAGCTTCCCTCTTTAACGTGATTAAGGATTGTTAGATCAATCCAGTTATTTTTCTCATAAGTTTATTCATGCCACCTATCCAGCGGTCATAGTTAGTCGTTTTGTTGCGCATGTACTCAAGGACTATTGGGTGCGGCAAGATAATAAAGCTCTCTTTTCGCAACTCCTCAACCACAGTATCTGCAAGTTCTTCCGGCTCAATCATGCCATTGCTTGCTGCCGCTGCTGTGGCATCATTAGCCACTTCAGTCATGGGTGTTCGAACTGCTTGCGGACAGAGCATGGACACCTTGATGCCTTCATGCTGGTGATGTATCGCCAACCATTCGCCAAACCCCACTGCAGCATGTTTAGTGACTCCATAGGCTGCACCGCCAATTTGATTTAATAAACCTGCTGCGGAGGAAGTATTAAGCAGATACCCTCCGCCTCGTGCCACCATTCGAGGAACGAGGTGTCTTGCTGCAAAAACGTGAGACATGACATTAATATCCCAGATCATCTGCCATTCGGCATTTGGAGATTCAAGATTTTCACCCATTCCTACGCCAGCGTTAGAGCAAAAGAGATCAATCGCGCCAATCTGACTTTCTGTATCTTCAATGACTCTAATAATGTCATCTTCAACGGCCACATCAGCCATCATGGCAATACCATCGACCATGGATGCGGTGTCTTGGGCATTACTCAGGTTAATATCAACGGCAACCACTTTTTTGGCTCCCTCAGCATGGAAGCGCACAGCCAGAGCCCGGCCAATGCCGCTACCTGCACCTGTAATTACTATAATTTTATCTTTTAACTCCAAGACTCTTACCCCTTATTAATGTCATAAAATCTTATACTAGCTGACCTAGATGTTCTTTTCTAAACGGCTTTATATCATCTGGTCTGTCATTTCTGATCATGTCGACCCAAGACGGATTAGAAATGAGCGCTCTACCCACAGCGACTAAATCAAATTCGTTATCGGACAAACGCCGCTCTAATTCATCTAGGCTGGCAGGTTCTGCCTCTCTAAACGTCACTTCACCAGGTACCGGAATAAAATCAGCATTTAAGCCAACGCTTCCCACTGTAATGGCTGGTTTACCGGTTATTTTGCGAGTCCACCCCGCAAGATTCAAATCACTGCCTTCAAACTCTGGCTCCCAAAACCTCCTTTGAGAGCAATGGAATATATCAACTCCAGCCTCTGACAGAGGTAGCAAGAACCGAGAAAGCTCCTCAGGAGTCTCTGCCAGTCGAGCCGTGTAATCCTGCTGCTTCCACTGAGACCAGCGCAAGATGACTGGGAAATCAGGTCCTACAGCCGCCCTAACGGCCTTAATGATCTCTATGGCAAAACGACTACGATTATCCATGGATCCCCCATAACCGTCTTCACGCTGATTAGTCCCTTCCCAAAAGAACTGGTCGATCAGGTAACCATGGGCACCATGCAACTCAACAGCATCAAAACCGACTTCTTTTGCATCTGCAGCACCTTGAGCAAAAGCAGCAACCACATCATCGATGTCCTGCTGAGTCATGGTTCTCCGATTAACCTTACCCGGAATATTCATTCCCGATGGACCATAGCCTGGCACATCTCCCTCTGGGGGAGTTCCAGTCTTACGCATTGCACCTACATGCCATAGTTGAGGTGCAATTTTACCGCCATTTTCATGGACAGCTTCTACCACTCTTCTCCAACCGGCGAGTCTTTCTTTACCGTGAAAATAAGGAACTCCAGGATAACCGCTTGCCCCTATGTGGCCCACACAGGTACCCTCGGTAATGATCAGTCCCACTCCTCCTTCTGCCCGTCGTCGATAATAGTTCACCACATTGTCACCAGGAACATTATCATTGGGTGAAAAGTTACGGGTCATAGGTGCCATTACAATTCTATTATCTAGACTCAAACTTCCTAGTTTAAATGGCTGAAATAGGGAATTTTCTGAAGTCATAATTAATCATATCTCTGTCGTATTTAATTAACAGTCAAGTATTACTCATAATAAGGTGACTAACCCTATTATTTATTGACCAACCAGTCTCTTTCTTAAAAATTCATAATTTCTATGGTTTTAAGCCATAACATAGATGGTTGCCATCGCCCCAATCAGCGCCGCCGACATGGCCACAATCACTCTTGGCGAACCCATGAGCAAATTAGCCGTAGCTGGAAAAGCCAAAGTCTTTGTCAACGAGGCTAGCTTGTCAGCATGATGGTCACTTCCAAAGGTATCCAAAAGAGTCTCTGCACAATCGCGGCGACTACGATAACGAACGATACCAGTGGAAGACCAATTATCAGCGTCGTCGCAGTTGAGGTTTTCAATATTCTTAGCAGCAGCGATGGCTACAAAAAATGGGTGGCCTGCTCGCCTCAACATTCCAGCCATAAATGTTTTGGTATATCTTTGGAGCAATTTGGACGATTCCCTTTTGGGGGATTTAAGCTCCAACAAATTAATCATAAACCATTCACGCCCATCATCTTTTTCCAAAAAATGCCGCAGATTCGCCAGATTATCAGTATTTACTCCTCTGGACTCAAATTGCTGCATGTAGGACTCCACCTCAGTCTGAGATAGCTTGCCTTTAGTGCCAGAATACCAAAGCCAAAACACTCCATAAAGCACAGCCATCACTATCCAAATTAGCATAATATCCAAACTAGAATCCTCTTTTTAATTAAGTGAGCACAGTTGTTAAACTATCAAATAGCAAGTCAGCCCCTCTGCGGTATCCCACGAACCATTGTCAGAAACTCCATCTTAGTCCCAGCTCTTCGATGCTCACTGAGTACTTGATAATCCTCATCGGCCCACCAGTCATTTGCTGCCTGTTCAGACGGAAAACTAAAAATTATCATGCGCCCTGATCTCGGGGAAATACCCTCCATTGCAGTGGGATTGTCGTCAAAAGTAACAAACTGACCCCCATAACGTTTCAAAAGCGGGAAAAATCCTTTCTCGTACTTTCGATACTCCTCTGAATCAGTTACTTTGAGATTCACTACCATGTATACCGGCACATCAGACATCTAAATACCCTCTTTTGGTTTTTCTCTTAAATTGTTTTTAGCCACTCCGCCACAGCTATTCCGATTTCCGCTGGAGAATCCTCCTGAATAAAATGTGTCCCCGCAACTGTCACTTCTTTTTGATTGGGCCAGGTGCGACAAAATTTTAGCGCTTTGCCCGTTAAAATTGACCCGGGGGCTGCATTGATAAAAAGCTTGGGCAATTCCTGGTTACTTGCCATCCATTCACCATAACTGGCTACCAAATCAACCATGTGAGGTGGTTCTCCATCGATTGGAATTTGGCGAGGCCAGTTTAATGTTGGCTGTCGATCAGCTACCCTGATAAACGGCTTACGGTATTGATTCATCTCCTCCTCGCCCATCTGCCGTATCACTGAACTTGGTAGTACAGCTTCAACAAACATATTGCGCTGCAAGATCAAGTCTTCACCCTTATCTGAACGGAAGCCCTTAAAAATACCACGCGCTGACTCAGGCCAGTCATCCCAGGTTACCGGGCAGACTATGGCTTCCATATAGGCAATACCCTTGACGGCCTCAGGGTGGTGCTTTGCCCAGTGAAACCCAAGAGCACTCCCCCAGTCGTGAATTACTAAGGTTACATCTTCAGTAATATTGAGTTCCTCGAGTAATCCAGCCAAGTACTCATAGGAAATCTCAAATGAGTAGCGCTCAGGTCCCTCGCTATCAGGAAGCTTCTCAGAGTCGCCATGGCCAATTAAGTCTGGGACTATCACTCGTCCAATGCCCTCAAGATGAGGAATAACATTCCTCCATAAATAAGAAGAAGTTGGATTGCCATGGAGCAGGACAATAGGCGCGCCGTCACCGACATCGATATAAGCAATACTTTTGCCTTTGATGCTTTTAAAACACTTGCCATAGGGCATTGACGCTGAAATCATTGGCTTCCCTTTGCACTAATAAAGAATTAATTATCTTGTTAATTCAAAATACAGGGCCATAATACTATATTTACATTATGGCATGGTCAATGCCATAATTAAATTTTGCTGCTTGCGTGTATTACGCTGTTGATGTGATCGAGTTATAGAACTTTCCAAGCGAGAAGAAAATAGAGGTGCGCAATGAAGATTTTTTACAGCGTCGTGCTTATTACCTACCTGGGATGGTTTACATGGTACGGAGGCTCTGGCCAACCTGTATCCCCAAATGAAGCAGCGGCTTACAGAGCAGAATTACAAGCTAACGCGAAGAGCCGAGATCGAGATTTTTCTGACCCTATTAAATACATGGATCGATTAATTAAAGATGATGATGGCAATGAATTCATCATGGTCAATCTCATTCGCTATCGAGAAAAAGCCCAGTATCCGGCTACATCTCCATGGGCCAATGAAACTGACCCTATGTTAGCAGATGACAGATATGGTGCTGGTGTGGTGCCACTCCTCCTGAAGAGAGGAAGCTTGCCAATTTTTATCTCTACAGTAGCTGGAGAATTTATTAACGAGACTAGTCAAAAGGAATGGGACACCGTCGCAATGGTGCGTTATCGAAGTGTTCGTGACATGGTCGAGATGATAATAGAGATGAGCGCCACAGATCTTGCTGACCATAAATGGGCTGCTATTGAACAAACACATGTATTTCCAGTAAAACCTAAAATAAACCTCGCATCACTTAGATTAATAGTTGGAATATGCCTACTTTTGTTTGCTGTGGCGGTCTCCTACCTTGTAAAGTTATTAAGATCAAAAAATTAAAATACTGATCTGCCAGTAAATTTCAACACTAAAATGAAAAGGATAAATCATGAAAACTAGAATTACCGAAATGCTCGGGATAGAGCATCCGATCATACAAGGCGGAATGCACCATGTGGGTCTGGCAGAGTTAGCCGCTGCTGTGTCTAACGCTGGTGGCTTGGGTATTATTACTGGGCTTACTCAGGGAACACCGGAAAAACTGGCTAATGAGATCGCTAGATGCCAAGAAATGACTGTCAAGCCTTTTGGCGTTAATCTAACCTTTTTACCCTCGCTGACTCCTCCTGATTATCCGGGTCTTATCCGAGCCATCATTGATGGCGGTGTTAAGGTAGTTGAAACAGCCGGTAACAATCCCGCGCAATGGCTACCGATTCTAAAAGAAAACAATATAAAAGTGATTCATAAGTGCACCTCTGTTCGTCATGCCCTAAAAGCTGAATCAATTGGCTGCGATGCAGTATCAGTGGACGGCTTTGAGTGCGGCGGCCACCCTGGAGAGGATGATGTACCAAATTTTATATTGCTTCCAAGAGCTGCTGATGAACTCACCATCCCTTTTGTTTCATCCGGCGGCATGGCTGATGGTCGAAGCTTAGTTGCTTCACTTGCCATGGGTGCTGAGGGCATGAATATGGGAACTCGCTTCATAGTAACCGAGGAGGCGCCTGTACATGAGAATGTAAAGCAGGCGATTATCGAGGCCAGTGAGTTAGATACTCGTTTAGTTATGCGCCCCTTACGCAACACTGAGCGGGTACTTAAAAACTCAGCCGTGGAGCGTTTACTGGAAAAAGAAGCGGCACTTGGGACTGACATCAAGTTTGAAGATATTGCCGAAGAGGTTGCGGGTGTTTATCCAAAGATCATGAAGACCGGCACCATGGACGCAGGTGCATGGTCATGCGGCATGGTTGCTGGTCTAATCAGCGACAAGCCAACCGTTAAGCAACTCATCGACAATATAATGGCTGAAGCCAATACAATTATTAATCAACGCCTAACAGGCCTGTAAATCAAACTGGAGTAATAATACAAATGGCTACAAATCTTTTTAATCTGACGGGAAAAATTGCACTAGTTACTGGAGCAAGCAGAGGCATAGGCGAGTCAATTGCCAAACTATTGGCAGAGCAGGGAGCTCACGTTATTGTGTCGAGCCGCAAACTAGATGATTGCCAGTTAGTTGCTGACGCTATCATCTCAGACGGCGGCAGCGCTGAAGCCATGGCATGTCATGTTGGCAATATGGATGACATAAGCAACTGTTTTGCTCACATAAAACAAGCCCATGGCAAGCTAGATATTCTAATTAATAATGCGGCAACTAACCCTTATTTTGGGGATATTCTTGACACTGATCTGGGCGCTTATACAAAAACTGTCGACGTTAATATTCGCGGTTACTTTTTCATGTGCGTTGAAGGTGGCAAACTTATGCGTAATAACGGCGGCGGTAGCATTGTTAATACCGCTTCAATTAATGCCCTAAAGCCTGGCCCAATGCAGGGGATTTATTCTATCTCTAAAGCCGCTGTCGTCAATATGACACAAGCCTTTGCCAAGGAGTGTGGTCGTCACAATATCAGAGTCAATGCCCTACTCCCAGGACTGACAAAAACGAAATTTGCCGGCGCTCTATTTTCTAATGAAAAGATGTACGAGAACGCCATAAAGACCATCCCTCTTCACCGCCATGCTGTTCCCGATGAAATGGCGGGAACTGTGCTTTACTTGGTGTCAGATGCATCTAGCTATACTACTGGCGAATGTATCGTAGTCGATGGTGGATTTACACTTTAAATCTATTGGCAAGGCTTTCAACAAAAAGGCTCCTACAGGAGCCTTTTTATCATGTGGATCAAGCCGCCAGCTATAGCCAAACTTCCAAATTGTCAACTTGGGCCAACCGTTGCTTTAATTTAATATCTAACAGTTCTTTAAGTCCGCACTGCTCAAGTAAATCACTGACCGACAGTTTGTCTGACTCAGAAAATTTTAGATATTCATCTTGAACTTTTTGAAGCATAAAAAATCGATACGGTTGTGCACCGGCGGCTATTATTTCACCTCGCACCGTAAATTCGGCCATACTTTCATTCTTGCCTAAAAACCGAGACGCGCTAGTACCCTGGGACGGCTGGTTGTCAGCTAGCCAATGATTAATTGACAGCGCCGCGGCCTGAGTTTCTGGGACTAGATCTTCTGCGAGAATACTTAAAACCCTCACCAACGTTTCAGGTATCTCATCCTGCTCAAGATAACCATGTCCGGCTTCGAAAAACTCAGCTGTATCGGATTCTGCGCGATTCATTCTCTCAACCCAGCGATAAACATGGATAGCTTCGCGCTGCATAAGAGCCAAGGGCTTGGGATCTCTGCCTAAATGAGCAAACATCGGAGCCATTAAACCGAAGTCCCCTATGCAAGGCTTCCAGCCTAGAAGGTAGGGCACAGCAGAAAAATGCTGGTTAAGAGCTTGAAGAAAATCCATATACAGCTCTTCAATAAAGTTATGATTGGTATCTGAGACTCCAAATATGCGACCAGCAAATCGCATTCTGCCCATCATGTAATCGGTCTTTTCTTGACGGTTGGGCCCTGCGCGTTGAGCGTTAAAAAAATGATAATTTAAAAATTCAAGATTTTCCTCTGGAAAGTTCCAACGATAATGCATTGCTGGTCTTAAAAGACCCTCACAGCCAATTAGGTCAAACAAATGACTTAAGGTCTGTTGCCTAGCACCCGCTGGCACACAAGGACGGCCGTTAGCTAACTCAAAGTGCTCAATAATAGCAGCGCCATCACGGATGACCTCGCCTGAAGTAGTCTTTAAAACAGGAATAGTCGCAAGTTTTGCTTTGGGTGCTATGTCAGCTTTAAAGCTCTCATGGCCGCAGGAAAGTTCGTTGAAAGGGATTCTATTTTTGATCAGGTAAGATCTTGCGCGTCCGGTATACAGGGAGTGTGGAATCCCATATAAAATGTGCTTTTCTACCATTTTTTTACCCTAAATATCATTATTTAGCCTAACCCTTTGATATGATGCTGAGGAGGAAAAAGTATAACGATCATTATGACATGTGTACTGCCATTATGTTAGCCTTTGTCTTAGTAATAGTTTTAAAACACCTGCCCTTATTGTAAAAATAAAAGAGGATTTTATGTCGGATGTGAACACGCTTGACGAAAAAGTACTGGCCGAATATCTCAGCCAACACATGGAAGGTTTCGAAGGGCCTTTAAAGGCTACAAAATTTTCTGGTGGGCAATCCAACCCCACATTCAAAATCGATACCCCTGTAGGTAGTTATGTATTGCGACGACAACCTCCAGGTAAATTACTCAAGTCTGCCCATGCGGTTGATCGAGAATATCGTGTCATTAGTGCGTTAGCTAACACCGAGGTTCCAGTGCCTCAAGCAAACCATCTGTGCGAAGACTCAGACATTATAGGCTCCATGTTTTATTTAATGGAGCATTGCGATGGTAATGTCCACTGGGCTGCGAAACTTGGAGAAGCCTCTGACAATCATCACCGTAGTCACATGTATGATGAGATGAATCGAGTTCTTGCTGCCATTCATTCCGTTGATGTTGATAAAGTGGGTCTGTCGGACTATGGACGACCCGGCAATTACTATGATCGTCAATTCAATCGCTGGTCGAGCCAATATCGGGCCTCGGAGATGATTGATATCCCGGAGATGAATGATCTCATCGACTGGCTGTCGGCAAACATCCCTGAAGACGACGGCAAAGTGGCTCTGGTACATGGAGACTATCGCCTTGATAATCTTATGTTTGATAAAGCTGATCAAAAAATCATCGCCGTTTTAGACTGGGAGTTATCTACTTTAGGACACCCCTATGCAGATCTTGCTTACCAGTGCATGGGCCTTCGACTTCCCTATCGCGAGATAAAGAATGTTATGTCCGGCCTCGGCGGAATAGACTCACAAAGTTTAGGAATACCCTCAGAAAGGGATTATGTGGCCAGCTATTGTAGGCGTATGGGTATTGATGGCATAAATAACTGGGGGTTTTATCTTGCTTTCAGTTGCTTCAGGCTAGCAGCTATTACACAAGGAGTGGCGAAACGCGGCGCTGATGGTAACGCCTCGAGTAAGGCCGCTCTTGGTTATCAGGCAATGGTTCAGCCATTAGCTGTTATGGGTCTTGAGAGCATTACAAGTGAAGCTTGAAGTATGAAGATGATCTACTTGGTGGGAGCGGTTATTACCTTAATAGTGGTTGTGGCCCTGTCAGGCCCCCGAGTAGATATGAATATTTCATTAAATGAAATAGAACTTCCAGGTAATCTAGATCTTTATTTGTCTGAATCGGAATCTCGATTTAAAGATATTACCGAGGGTACAGAAAAGAAGATCATTTGGGACGGAGTACCTGGAGAAAAAACAGATGTTTCTATTGTATTTATTCATGGATTTTCAGCCACTCGACAAGAATTAGCACCACTGGCTGATATCATCGCAAGCTCTCTACATGCCAACTTGTTTTATACCCGCTTAGCCGGTCACGGTCGAGGTGGCGCCGGCATGATTGATGGTACAGTTAATGGTTGGGCTAATGACGCTAACGAAGCGCTCGAAATAGGTCGCAGACTCGGCAACAAGGTTGTTTTAATCGGCACCTCTACAGGGTCTACACTGATCACTTGGCTTTCTTTGCAGCCAAGCAACAAGGATGTGCAGGCAATGATTCTTTTGTCGCCAAATTTTCATCCTGCAAACTCAAATATGAGCATTCTTTTATGGCCTTGGGGCGAAAAAATCGCCGAAATGCTAATTGGTAAAACGCGCCATTGGGAATCAAATAACCCTTTGCATGAAAAATATTGGGCGAATGACTATTCCACCGCCACTATGTTACCCATGATGGGCCTGGTTAAAATTGTTAATGATGCAGATCTTGATGAGATCTCCACTCCCACACTCATGGTTTATTCCTCTAAAGATAAGACAATTAGCGTACCGGCCCTCATTAAAGCTTTTCGTCGTTTTGGCTCAATAGACAAACAGATCATTGAGTTCAATGATACTGAAGATCCGGACTCTCACGCCTTAGCAGGTGATCTTCTATCGCCCACCTCGACAAAAGCTCTTGCCAACCAAGTAACAGCCTTCGTTAAGCGTATACCTATGTAAAAACATCTACATTTAGCAGCTAGCCCATTAAGTCAATAGCTAAACGTAGTAGCTGCGTTTCCCCTAACATAGCGAAGCCTGTAGCAAAAATGTGCATTGCAAGTTGACCCCTTTGAACAGTTTTTTATCAGATGCGATTAGGCTACACTGAATACCAAATTTCGATACTTTGGAGTCCTTTTGCAATTAACTACTTCATCCACTCTTAGGAGTTACAGTCAGCTTGCGCTCATTGTTATTGCTGCAGGTGCTATTTACCCTCTTCTCTATTTGCGGCAAAATTTTGAGCTTTCAATATTAGAGTCATTTAACATTACCCAAACACAATTGCGCTATTGCAGTTCGATGCTTGGCCTTATTTTTGTCATTACTTATGTTCCTAGTGGTTGGCTAGCCGATCGCTTTTCGTCCCGCAAACTACTTTCTCTTTCGTTACTAGCCACTGGATTACTAGGAATTTGGTTCTCAACCATGCCTTCATATGATGCATTGCTCGTCATCTATGGTGCTTGGGGTATAGCGACTGGATTAACCTTCTGGTCAGCACACATTAAGTTAGTAGCCATGCTCGCACGGGCAGATCAACAGGGTCGTTTTTTTGGCATCTTGGATGGTGGTCGAGGGCTAGTTGAAGCACTTTTAGCAACCGTTGCTGTCGCAATCTTTGCCTATGTATTGAGTCAGAGTAGCGGGACAACAAGCCTTGCTCTCAAACAGGTTATTTACCTCTACGTTGGCGTTTTGCTGGTGGTATCCCCTCTCGTATATTGGCTCCTTGACGATTTCGAAGAAGAATCTGAAGCAGAAGAAACGGCAAGTACAAGACCATTTATAGAGGACTTAATGGACGTACTTAGGCGTCGTGAAATTTGGCTTTGCGCCCTGTGTATCGTCTGTGGGTATCAATTATTTTATGCTACATACTCCTTCTCAGCCTATCTACAACAGAATTTCGGACTTACTGCCGTGGCGGTTGGCACGATAACCGTGGCTAAGCTGTGGATGAGACCCATAGGTGGCATTGCTGCTGGCTTCATAGGCGACTGGTCGAATCCGGAAAAGGTGCTTTCTATACTGTTGGTGCTTGCCTCAATATCACTTTCGATGATGGCTTTTTTGCCTACCACATCTGCGACTTTTATGATGGTTACTCTAGTACTACTTATCGGTTTGCTTACCTACGGTGTCCGAGGCTTGTACTGGGCTACATTGGGCGGATGTAACGTCCCCAACAAAATTAAGGGATTAGCCATCGGCATGATCTCAATGATCGGGTACTTCCCAGAATGGTATTTACCACTTATTAGCGCCCCACTGTTAGAGCAATATCCCGGTGGCCTTGGTTATAAGATTTACTATTTAATTATCTCTGCCTGTGGCCTTTTTGGTGCGTATGGGGCCTACTTATTATCTAAACCAAACAAAAATGACCAATAAAAATAAAACGGTTTCTAGCGAGCAAATCCCCGCAAGATACAGAGCCTCTCGTCCAAGATTAGTACAACTAATTGGAAAGTGGTTTCTTAGAGCCTTTAATTGGAAAGTTGAAGGATCATTACCTGAAATATCGGATAATCAGAACATCATCATCATTGTCGGTCCACACACCTCTAACTGGGATGGCGTTTTCGGTTTTGCTGCGATTTTGGGGCTGGATGCAAAGATCTCCTTTTTTGGCAAGCATAGCCTGTTCAATAAACCTATTTTAGGAAAGTTTTTAATCTACATGGGTGGTATCCCAGTTGATAAGAGCAAGCCAGGTATTGGCCTGACAGATATTGCTATAGATAATATGTCTAAACTTAATGGCTCTTTACTTGCTATGTCTCCTGAAGGAACACGAGCGAAGACTGAGAGGCTAAAATCAGGTTTCCTTAGGATAGCTCACGCAGTACAGGGTAAGGTGTTCCTTGCAGCATTTGACTTCGAAAACAAAAGAATACTGCTAGATTCCTTCTTAAATATCTCAGATGATCATGAGCGCGACATCGCCTGGGTACAAAGTTATTACACAAACTTTAAAGGCAAGTGCCCCGAGAACTATTAAACCCCCTGCACGATTATTCATAGCTTAATCTAGAGAGCAAAATAAATTCCTTTACAAAAACTAGTTTGTTTTACAAACTAGTTTTACATTAACTCATATTAGGAAATATCATGACATCTCAACAAGCTATCGAAGACATTAATTACGCTACTGGCATTGCCAAATCGGCAAAAGAAAGCCCCCTAGTAGGCGGGCCGTTCGGATTAATGTGGGGAGTCCTACTCTCAACTACTTTATGCTCACACTGGGCAATAGTCACTGGACAGATCGCCGCGCAGGCTCCGGCACTCGGTTACCTGTGGGTGGCTTTTGCTATCTTAGGTAGCGTTGGTAGTGCAATACTGGGATCTAGAGTGAAAAGAAAGTCAGGCATTCATTCAACGGCAAATAAGGTAGAGCAATCCGTATGGATTATGTTCTCAATTATGCTGGGGTGCTTATGGATTGGCGTTACTTCGAGCATGATTTTTGGCTCTGGAACAGTCGCTCTTTTTGATTTTATACCCATTGTTGGTTTTGGTGGCCAAGGTCTTGCCTACGGAGTAACCGCACGCACAAGTCATTATAAGTGGATGTATTATCCTGCGGCTGCCTCTTTTGCGGCCAGTATTGCCTGCTTAACGGTATTTGGAGAATCACATTTCTACCTTATTGCAGCCATTTTTGCCTTTATTACCGTAGTGCTTCCGTCGCTAAAAACCATGAGGGCCGAACATGTCGCCTAAAAATTCATCTGTCGATATTGAAGCGATTGATGAGGTTATTCATGGCAGACTTCGCTTGGGAATCATGGCCTACTTGTCAGCCGTAAATCCCGCTAGCTTCCCAGAACTACTGGACAAAACAGGCGCAAGCAATGGTAACTTGTCAACGCACCTCAGTAAGTTAGAGGCAGCTGGCTACGTAACTCAAGAGAAGGGTTATGCTGGTAAAAAACCCCAAACACTTGTCCACTTAACGGAGTCAGGTCGAGATGCATGGATAGATTATTTGGGTACCATGCAATCTCTCCTAAATCCTTAAACTACATGACCGCGGTAGGAGGGTAAATCCTCCTACCGCGGCCTAGGTCTGACTATAAACTGAGTTCCTTTTTCAAATGTGCGATGATATCAGTTGACTCGTAAAGCCAATGTGTAGTTCCATCAGGTTTATCTGTGCGCAAGCAAGGAACCATATGTCGCCCACCCTCTCTCACCAATTCCGCTTTTATCTCAGCATCATTTTTAGCGTCTCGTAATTCAATATTCAGTGAATGGCGTTTGAGTTCTCGACGAACCTTCACGCAGAATGGGCAGGTATTGAACTGATACATCGACATCGATGCGGTCACCTGATCAATCTCTTTTTGAACAGAGGGGTCACGCGCGATGGGTTTAGGAGATGCAAGAGCATCAACAACTAAGATAAGTCTACCCAAAATCCAACGTATTAGTTTCATTCATTTGCTCCATTACCTTGCTTCAATTTATCTATATATTTTGCCGATATCCACAACCACACTACCAGTAAGATCTCTGCTCCAATCAGCGTGCTTGCCAGTGCCGCATCGTTAACCACCCAAGCAACAGCCCTTAAGATCGCAGTTAGACCGAGTAATAATGCAACAATTCGCAAGTACTCACCGTTTGACTTAAGCACGCCATAAAATATTAATAACGCCGAAAAAGTAAAAAATGCACCTAAATCCGCCAACTGAGTACTCAACCCTACTCCTTCGAGAAGAGGCATACCCAGGTCAGCCGTTACCGTTTCCGGTTGTAAAATAAACATCAATGCATTCACTAACATTGGTATTCCTGGAACAGCCGCAATTATTTTTATTACATTATTATTCACATTAACTCCTAAATGGTTTTCTGATAAAAGTTTTCACAGTGTTTGAGGGCAAAGTCCCTATGCTTTAATCAACAGTGTCTCCTTATTAAGGGCGTTAATTTAACTTATTACGCGCATTAGGTCACTGACTACTTTTTTTATGCGCTAAGTCACTTTTTGTTCTTTAAAATTTACAAGACCTCTTCTATAGTGCTCCTCGAGTATGCATAAAATTGATTTAGCAGAAACAAATTAATGAGTATTAAATACACGGATATCGATAATCTCCATTGTCCACATTCAAGACCTTGATTAACTTAAAAGGCAGTATATATGTTGGACAGTCCAAGTACCCGGCAGTTGACTAAGACCAAGCCACTAACGCCAATAAAAATAGGCTTCCTAGAGTCTTGGCGACTGGTTTCACTTAGTTATTCTGACCCCCTTAAACACACGCAGCATTTAAGCCAAAACTATGGCAATGTCGTCATGCAAAAGGTAGGGAAACTTGAGGTTGTACATTTATTTGGTGCTGATGCCAACCGTTTTGCACTGTTGAACCCAGAAAACACATTATCGAACAAGAAAGCATGGGACCAAATTATTGGTCGTCTTTTCCCAAATGGTTTGATGTTGCGAGATTCGGAGGATCACCGGTATCATCGTCGCCTTATGCAGGCGGGATTTAAAAGCAAAGCAATGCGGGGGTATTTTTCACAAATGGCTCCGCAAATAGAGCAATGCATTACAGACTGGCAACCAACCTTAGGCGATAAACAGGTCCTTGCTTACTCCAAATTCAAGCAAACCACCCTAGATCTTGCCGCAACGGTATTTTTAGGTATGGACCTTGGGCCGGACGCTAGAAAAATCAACGAAGCTTTTGAAGCAACTGTTGCCGCCTCCATGTGGCGATTCCCCTTTGCATTTCCGGGGACTCTTTTGTGGAGAGGCATCCGTGCCCGAAAGACTATGTGTGATTTCTTCCAACCCCTAATAGAAGAGCGAAAGACCGGCAGTGGACAAGATCTTTTTTCGATTTTATGTCGAGCTCAAGATGAAGATGGGAGCTCTTACACAGACCAAGAGATTATTGATCATATCAATTTTTTAATGATGGCTGCTCACGACACGACTACAAGTGCATTGACGAGTATGACTTATGCCTTAGCAAAAAACCCAGAATGGCAAGATCGATTATGGCAGGAGATGTCAGGGCTAGAGGGAAAGGTTTTAGAGCTAACAGATCTCAATAAAATGATCGAGACAGAGTGGGTCATGAAAGAGGCACTGAGGCTTTACCCACCTCTGTCGACGTTACCTAAATTTAGCAATAAAGCGTTTGAGTTTGAGGGCTATTCAATTCCCGCTGGTGCTATGGTCATCACCTCCCCTATACACACTCACTATAGCGCCAACTACTGGGATAATCCCAAAGCATTTGACCCCCTCCGTTTTAATGAAGAGCGCAAAGAGCACAAGCGAAACGCCTATAGCTGGATTCCATTTAGTGGCGGCGCCCACATGTGCATTGGGCTGCACTTTGCTGAGATGCAAATAAAACTTGTGATGTTTGAAATGCTTAAGAATTACCGCTGGAGTGTCCCCAAGGGCTACGAAATGCCAGTACAGCAATCACCAATATCAAAGCCTACTGATGGATTGCCTATTAGCCTTTGTCGCCGTCAATAAAAAATCAGGTCATGCAGCGATCAGTTTTAATGACAACCTTGCCGCGATCAGACCTAACATAACCAAAATTGCTAAGAGCGAAACAATAAATACCTTCATCCTAAGAGGCACGTAGTTTGAAGTAACATGCACGTATGCATGGAAGTATCGCAACACCGTATAAAACCATGCCAATACGATCAATAATGTATCAGACACTCCCCCGACAACCGCCCCCAAACAGAGCAAATAAAATAAAATGGGGGTTTCAAATTGGTTGGCTATGTTATTTGAGACTTTTACCACTTCATCGTTCCATGCTTTATTGTCGAGGGCAGTGTCATCTCGACTAACAAGCCCCGCTTTAACTGCAGCTCCTTTTCGAGCACCTAAAACAAAAAACATAATAATGACCAATAAAATATTGGCCAACACTGGAAACAGTATTTCAGTACCATTCATATAAGAACCTTTTATCCTTATTGCTTAAAAAATAGAAACCCCGAGAGCCCCTAATCGCCATCAAAACTGCCATTGCCACTGTTATCATTAATAAAACACTCCCAAGGCCAAAGCCAAACAACTGCCTGCCGATAATGAACATCGACATGACTAGGAAAACCAAGCTTATGAGTAGACATTCCAATACTGGGGCCAACCCAATATCACTGCTTAACGATAACTCCGCCTTTCATTACAAAATCGACCTTTAAAAGTGCTGTAATGTCTTTTAGTGGACTTAGTGCTGTAGCAATAATATCCGCATGCTTGCCCGGCTCAACAGTTCCCAATGAGTCACTATGGTCGATCAGATCAGCAGCATTAACAGTAGCAGACTTGAGAATGTCAGACGCACTCATGCCAGCCTCATACATTAAAATCGCCTCGTAAGCGTTTGTGCCATGTCGAGAAACGCCGCTATCAGTCCCATAAGCGATATTAACACCAGCTTCATAAGCCTTGGTGAAGTTCCCTGCCATAGCTGAGGAAACGTCAATGGCTTTCACCTTAATGGCGTCAGACATGAAGTCGCTTTCTTTGGCCATTTTCATCACAGTATGGCCTGCCAATAATGTTGGAACCAAGTATGCACCGGTCTTTTTGAACAAACGGACGCTTTCTTTATCTGCATAACTTCCATGCTCAATACTGTCAACCCCTGCCCGAAGAGCTGCATTGATACCATCAGCACCATGGGCATGGCTTGCAACTTTTCGACCAAGCCCATGAGCGGTATCTACGACTTCTCTGAGCTCACCCTCTGTCATCTGTTGAGAAGTGCCAGTATTAGTATCTGATAAAACACCACCAGTAGAGGTAATTTTAATCAAGTCACCACCAAACTTAATCGCTCGGCGGGTTGCTCGGCGACAATCATAGGGACCGTCACAGATCGTTTTAGCCGTATACATTTCCATCAGATCAGGACTAATGCCATCGATATCACCATGACCACCAGTTACAGAAACGTTCCCTGAAGCGATTATACGAGGCCCAGTCACCCAGTTTTTATTGACTCCATTTCGCAGGGCATACATTTGCTCTGGCTGTGAACCAACATCTCTTACGGTGGTAAACCCAGCAAGCAAGGTTAGCTTGGCATGATGCACACTTTCAACAAGCACATCTGCCGAGGACATCTTTAACTGCTCACTGTCATTTTCTGGTCCTAGCTCTCCCTGTAAATGAACATGCATATCCATCAAACCAGGCATAACGAAACTCGAAGATAAATCAATCACACTTGCTTCAGTAGTAACATCGCTTGGAGCTAAAAAACCATCTTGAACCGATACAATCTTGCCATCTGTGATAACCACCGTTTGATTTTGCAGTGGCTCTTGGCCTGGAACCGCAAGTAAAGTCCCCGCATGAATTAATTGGGTATCCGCTACTGAAGGCAATGAAAGAGTAACCATCACTATTGCTGCTAATAAAGCTATGACGCGCCTTAAAAAATGAGGAGTCTTTGAAGCTCGGAAATAATTACAGTAGAACATGCTTGCACCTCAGTCTGCTTATTATTTTGGATATCGCTGGTTAATTTCTAAGAAGTTTTTCGAAGTGTCGATCTAATCCCTTGTGTCGGGACACTCCATCTCGTGGCACTAAACGAGCATCTATGGGTTCAGTCCTTAATGACGGGCCTAAGCCAAATTCAGCTAACTCATCAATCACTACGCTTTCACGCCAGGTTTTACTATCTTGCAAAACTGTGGGAGGAGATAAATTTTGAACCACTGTTGCTGCAGTTGTAAATTCAGGCAGCACTCGAGTTGCAACAAAGGAAACTCTCGGTTTAATCCAGGACTCACCCATCCTGTCTCTCTGACCCCAAACGATATCGTTGTATTGCTGGTCACTGACCGCCACATCTCGACTGACACCATAGCGAGCAAACATCATAAAGCCATCAAATAAAATCGCCAAATCCTCTCGTGTAGAACTGTAACTATAAAATTGAGGCGCTCCTTCAGTTTTAAACATATTAGCTACATCAGTCATGGTGTAATCAATTTGCTGTTGTGTTACCAATGCAGGGTCTTGAAATCGCACCTGGGCCAGCCGAGTAAGTTCATTTTGCCCCCCTGAAGCATATAGAGAATCAAGAGGATAGTTGTCCTGCAAGTAATCTGAGACAATTTGATTTGCATTAAAAACCTCGACAACTGCGTCATATACAGTGGTTGAGTTAGAGTAAGTCAACCAGCGAGTACTTGGAAAAAAATCATTAGCGTGAGCTAACTCGTGATATAGCAGACTAGCAAAGGAGTACTCAGAGTCATCCAAAGATCGAGATAACCGGTAGCGTAATGGGTACGAATAATAGGCATAGGCGTTGTCTTTTACATAACGCCAAGGCATCTCGAACTGTAATTCAGCCCCAAAGCCTGCCCGGTAATCTGGCGCCTGATTTATCGTATCCCGCTGAGCAGGTGTTTCCCAAAGATCATCTGGATCGAGGTAAATTGCACCAAGTGTGGGACTATAAAAAGAGGGCCTAACATCATAAGAGATCACAACCGCAGTAGTTGCCCGCAACAGGTTTTTAAAGTCATCATTAGTATCGTAGTTTTCTAGGAACTTCTTAAACTGATCGCCCATCCATTGATGGGACACAATCACCCTGTTCATAATATCATCAACAGTTGGTGTCGTAGTGATCTGCGCTATTAGCGGTGACTGGCCGAAAGTACAATCATCATATCTAGTGTTATTGGAATAAACACAGCTGATTAGTTGTTCTCCTGCCGGAGAATTCGGGTTATACAAAAATACATCAGCAACCCGGCTAGTGAACGGTGCATCGTCCAGTGGGACTTGTATGTTGCTATTTTCGACCAATATTGCAATTTCATCACTATGACTCTGGCCGCTGATCTCCCCTTCCAGAGAAAATTCAAGCACAGTATCCTGATCTACATTGGGTGCATCGAAAAATACCGCCACTTGACCATTCGTGGTAAGTTCTGAGAATACTACAGTCGGCCCTTTCGTTTGGGTCCATCGCCAAGAGCTCTTGTCGATTTCATTCGATTCAGAATCATTAGTGGCATAGCTTAAAAGGGACACGGCATTACCTTCTGCAACCGCATGGCCAAGACGCACACTCAGTTGACTCTGGTTGTCATCAACAGTGAAAGTGTGCGAGATTGTATTTGTGGTGGAACCATCAATCGTGTAATCAACTTCTACCCCATAGCTCCCAGACTCAGTGGGACTGAAACCGATCACCTTGCTATCCTTGGCATAAAATTCGAGATCAGCACCTGCAGTTTGACGCCAGCTGATACTCGTAAGGTCATTTTCAGGGACATACAAGACAAGCTCAGTCGACTGACCTATAGAGACCTCGCTTTCTAGCTGTATAACTTCTCCAACTGGCTCAGGAGATGGAGGTATCACAGTAGGCAGTTTTGAGGAGCCACCACCACCGCAGGAGGAAACAATCCATAACAAGGAAAGTGACAATACAGTAAGGCGTTTACTCATGTGTGGCTGAACCTCTTCTTGAAAACATCTGCACACCAGAAATCAGTGTCTGAAGATTGTACGCGCCAATCTTGGATCTTGTTCAATTATGCCACGTTGTGGAATACATTTTGAACGTCATCAAGATCTTCCAACATATCCATGAAAGTAGCAAAAACATCAACATCCTCTCCTAGTAAAGAGGTTGTGTTCTGCGCTATAAACTGGATTTCATCGACATCATAGTTAATCTCTCCAAAGGATTCGGATAGCGTTTGCTTGGCTTTAAACGATTCAGTATGTGGTGCAAAAACCGTCAGCATGCCTTCTTCATTTTCGATATCAACTACGTCAACATCAGCTATCAGCAATGCATCTAGTACATCTTCTTCGTCCAGGCCAGAAAATCTCAAAATAGTTAAGTGGTCAAACATATGACTGACAGAACCCTGAGTACCTATCTTTGTCTTTGTCTTAGTAAAGCATAACCGCACATCATTAAACGTTCGACTTGCGTTATCGGTTAAGCAATCTACGATGACCATACAGTTTCCTGGTCCATAACCTTCATAGCGGGCAACTTCAAAATTTTCTCCCGCTCCACCCTTGGCTTTATCTATAGCCTTATCGATAACGTGGGTCGGAACCTGGTCCTTCTTTGCACGATCAATCACACTACGAAGGCTCAAATTTCCCGCAGGATCAATGCCTCCAGATTTCGCAATGACATAAATCTCTCGACCATACTTGCTGTAGACCCGCGCTTTGGCATCAGATGTTTTCGCCATTGAGTCTTTACGATTTTGATAGGCTCTGCCCATGATTGAATCCACATTAACATACAAGGATATATTCTATAACAGGCTGTGCAGCAGGACACTTATTTTTAGAGGGGAATTTGACGATTAAGAAGCACTATATTTTTTGGATGCCAAAAGGAACTCAATACTTACCTCGGCCCCATCAATTATCAGTACGAATCGCATAGATAATGCGGCAGGCATTTTTAACAAACATGACTTTTGATGAAAATAGGTCCATGAGAGACTGCACATCTTCTGGAATTTCTTCTCCATCTAAATTAGGTGCCTGATCTGCTCTAGAAGCTCCCACCAATAGAACTCCCATGGTTCTCACAACCTCAGCCGCTTGAGTTTGGTTAAGAGAGATAGCTGATTCAGTGGCACAAGCAATGCAACCTACTCGCTCAATAAAGTTACGCTTTGATTCCACTAATTTTTCTATCGACACATTATGTTCAATTACATGCTCCAGACGGGCCAAAAGAGGGACAAAACTCCCATCCGCCATAGCGGTCTCATACAACGTCTCAGCATAGTCACGGTCGCTCACAGCTGTCTTCAAGCTACCCAAAAACACCCCGCTCCAACGAGTAAGACTTTGGTTATATAAGGTTAAAAATACTTCCTCGCGCGTTTTAAAGTATAGGTACAGGGTACCTTTGACCACGCCTGCTTTTTTAGCCAGATTACCCATTGAGAAGGACTCGTAGCCCACTTCCTGAAAAAGCAAATCTGCCGATTCCAGTATCTGTGCGCGACGAAAATGTTTCTCGTCCTGAGTTCGAGCGCGCTTTAATTCATTGCTCATCTTTAAACCTTTTGCTTTGTATTTTTTCCAGATGCCGACCGTATGGCTGCTTAAATCCAGCCAATTTTGCCTCAAGATTCCGGTTAGCCTATAACTGACCTATAGTCATTGCAACTAGTTTGAGGCAAAATTTAGAAAAATAACAGTATTAAAAAAACATGATTGGATCTCAGGAGTCGGAGCCCCCAGATACATATTAATTTCTGCAGAGATCACTCGAGCCCCATCGCCAGAGATAGACTAAAAAAAACACCTATGTCACCGTTACTTCGATATCACCATGATCAACTAGCATTTGGACCAGTCTTACAATACCAATCCGACCCCAGAAGATTTTTACTTTAGAGTAAATGGCTATACATAAATAAAGCCTTATAACTCGCGCGCCAATTTACGTATAAGCTATTTTTTTTGTGCTAGTATTTAGAAACACATACATAAAAATACTAATGTAAAGGGGAAAATCATGAAAAAAATATTATTTTTACTGCTGGCACTTGGTTCGGTGCTTAGTTACGGTCAGGAGGCTCTTGAATATGAGCCTGTCGCCAATAAAGCAGAATATTATGTGGCGTCATACAATGATCGCAAAGATATGGATGATCTCATAGATTGGGCTCAAGATTTTGAAAACTGGCAAAACGAGTCTGGATTATATGACAGTATGGCTTCATCACTGTTGGTGCCCTATTTTATCAATGATACATCCACTCACGACGTGGTTTGGCTTAATATCTGGCCTAGTCCAACCGCACAGTATGCTGGGTTGGAAAATTGGCTAACAAATGGTGCGAAGCTGCTAGGGACATTACCCGTAACAAACTCTCAAGTGGTCGACACCTGGCAGTGGGCAATTTCGGCTCCCGAGGGCGAGGGTACAATAGGCATGGTTCGCTACTCTGATTGCAAAATGAAAGAGGGCGTAACTGGCCGCCAAGCCTATAATGCGTACAAAAACTTTGCCATCGCAGCAAAAGAAGAAGGAGATAACTTAGGAAGAAAAATGATCTTCCCCTCTGCCGGAGGTACCGAGGGTGATTTTGATTATGTTTACGCCCTGTATGCGAACAAGGCATCAGCTTTAGGCGCTGGAGCAGACCTATACTGGTCAGCGATTAACGGATCCGATGAGGACGTTGCACTTGGCGAAGTTATTGAGTCCTGTTCAAACTATAGAATGTATTCTTCTATCGACATCAAAGCAGCCAAATAGCACTTGATAATTACTATTAAGTAAAGCCCCAAAAGCAAGTGTCTTTTGGGGCTTTTTATCCTATTCTCGTCTTGAGACCAACCATGTCAATACTTTGACTCTGAACTTCTGTTCAGGGCCACTGAGTTCCCTTAGAGCTAACGATAGTCGCGCAATAAATCAATATCGAAAATATCGTCCATATCTTCATTTAGCACATCCCATTGTGATGTGAATTCTATTGTTTTGACCGCTTACTAATAACATTCCACACCAAATAATTACGCCACATACCTAGCCCAGTTTTCGGATCTCAATCTCTTCCATCATCTAAAACACGCATAAGATTGCCGCGAGCATCATACATTTCCTAATGCTGAACATAATAAAATTCCTTTTCAATATAGAGGCGACGCTTGCCATAAACATACTTACCCGTTTTATCTGTCACTTCCAGTATCCACACCTGACGCAACTCCAACTCAATACTGCTAATCTGGCATCTTCTATCATCCATTGTAGCTGTATTGTATACGCCTCCTGTTTCACCCTGAGCTAGCACAAACCCTCTCCAGCCAGAGTATAATCAAACTTACGTGGATCGATTTTTGCCCAAGTCTGCCGCCAATCATCCCACAACACCTCAAAACCTTTTTGTACATCGATTAGTAGTAAACAGCTATCTTTTAAAAATTGATTAATGAAATCGGGCGACTTCCTATTTTATTTAGCGGGTGCCATTTAGATCAAAGCAATATAATAAGTATGCCAAAAATTGTTCAGAACAAAAAATCCCCCGCACTTGCGTGCGAGGGATTCATTTTTGGTGGAGCCTAGCGGGATCGAACCGCTGACCTCAACACTGCCAGTGTTGCGCTCTCCCAGCTGAGCTAAGGCCCCAAAAAGGAGACCGCATGATAGGGAGGAGCCTACATCAAGTCAAGGATAAATCCCCCAACGCACAGTACTTTCAGCTCAATTGCTGATAGGCTTTTTCCATCTTCTTTAGTTTCTTTTTACCAACGCCGCCTAGGACATCAATAGCATGGCGTAATCTTGCTCTGGACATGTCTGCACCGAGCAAGTTCATTGAGTCCATGACCGATATAGAGGCGCTACTGCCAGCTATTGCTATAAACAGCGGCGCTAGAAATGGCTTTAGCTTAATATTCATACCCTCAGAGACACTTTTTAGTGCCTCAAAAATAGTATCACGTTGCCAATGCTGTATAGCCTCTAGCCGCCAAAGTGAATACTGTAACACCTCTAACAAGGGTTCTTCATCGATACCGGCAGACTTCAACTGCTCAGCGCTAATCGGCAGCATACCCGACACTAGGTAGTTACCGAGGGGCGCTATGTCTGAAAGCGTCTCCATGCGCTGTTTGGCAAAGGGCAAGAAAGCCATTAATACATCACGATTTAAAGCCCAGTCATGTAAACGATCGGCCAATTGCTCATCGGTTAACTCTTCACGAATCCACAGTCCATTGAGCCAGCTAAGCTTTTCAACATCAAACACAGGGCCACCGAGAGATACCCGCTGAATATCGAACTCTGCCAGCATTTCCTGTAAATTAAATTTCTCCCTCTCATCTGGCATAGACCAACCCATACGACCGAGATAATTAAGTAGAGCCTCGGGCAGATAACCCATACGTTGATAGTAAAGAATACTAGTTGGGTTTTTACGTTTCGATAGCTTGCTCTTGTCAACGTTACGAAGTAATGGCAGATGACAGAAGACTGGCATGTCCCAACCAAAATATTGGTAAAGTAAAATATGCTTGGGGGCTGAGTTGATCCACTCCTCACCCCGAATCACATGGCTGATCTCCATCAGATGGTCATCCACTACATTGGCGAGATGGTAGGTAGGCATACCATCGGCCTTCAACAATATCTGAAGATCAATTTGAGTCCAGTCAATGCTGATTTCACCGCGTAACATGTCATTAAAGGAGCACTGGCCTTCTCTAGGAACCCGCATTCGTACCACGTGTGATTCACCTTGTACTGCCCGAGAAGCTGCCTCAACTTGATCGATGTGCATACAATGACCGTCGTAGCCCAGCTGTTGTTTGTTTTCCATTTGTGTTGCACGTAATTCATCAAGACGCTCTGGGGTACAAAAACACCTGAACGCATGACCACTCTCTAGAAGCTGGTCAGCGTGTGCGCGGTATATCTCTGAGCGTTGGCTTTGGCGATACGGGCCCTTCGGGCCACCATTGTCCGGGCCCTCATCCCATTCCAAACCGAGCCAGTGCAGAGCATCTAGAATCGTTTTTTCTGATTCAGGCGTAGACCGCGCTTGATCGGTATCTTCAATGCGCAGCAAAAACTCACCGCCTTGACTGCGAGCAAAGGCCATATTAAATAGCGCAACATAAGCTGTACCAACATGGGGATCACCTGTAGGCGATGGAGCTATACGTGTACGAACCGTCATGCAATTTTCCAAATCTTTATTAATTTATATGAAAGCTGTGTTTTACTTACTAGTGAAGCATTTTAAATCACAAACTACCAATTGTCCCGACGAGATCGTAGAGCAATGAAAACGTCTTTGTCCGAACTATCAACACGTCCAACAGATTCGCGAATGACCTGATTACCTAGACGAAAGAAGGTATTTAGTTTTCTTTCATCACCTATTGTTGTGGTCAAAGGCGCCACAGCTGGGTCTGCCTCCATGGCTTTAATCAGCCAGGCTTGAGCATCTTTATTGCCTGCCTCTAAGCTCAGAGTGAAACGCAGGTTATTTTCCAGATACTCATGCCCTGGATAGACTGTCACACCGTCATCCAACGTGTGAAACTGATCTGCAATGGTGTGATACATAACTTCCGCATCACCACCATTACCACAGTTACCTACACCCGCATTAAAAAGTGTATCTCCGGTAAACACCGCCTTTGCTTGGCCCTCCTCCATCACTAAGAAACATAGGTGAGCAAAAGTGTGTCCTGGCGTATTAAGCACCTTGAGCTGGGACCCTGACTCAAGATCAATAATCTCTCCAGCAGACAACATTCTGGTTAAACCGGGTATCTTGCCGCGACCATTCTCGTGAGCCCAAACATCGCAGCCATGTTCGCTGATAAGTGCCTCATTCCCTTGGGTATGATCCCAGTGTTCATGGGTATTTATAATGGTCGTTAGCCGCAGTTTATTGTCAGACAGGACACTGTTCACTATACCCTCTTCCCAAGGGTCAATGACAATTGCAGTGCCATCATTAAGTTCAATTAAATAAGTGAAGTTACGCAAAAAACTCTGAGTGTATAACTGGTGAATCTTCATCAATAACCCTTAGTGGAAATTTTGTTATCAGAAGGGGATCATCATGCCTGATGCAAGAAATTTCAAGTCATTCATTCTCAGACATCCATATAAACAGATCTGAGTTTTGCCGGTCAGTCTTTTAGCTGAGTCCAATAAAAAGGGCTGCAATTGCAGCCCTTTCGCGGTTACATCAATCCTTCATGAAAAATCGGGGTTTGTTGGGTCATAAAACACCTTAGAATCATAAACATCCGGGTTCACACAGGTGGCAGTAGCGTCAAATGCTGCCTGAACCTCTGCACCCGTAGCCTGAAAGCCTTCGCCGCCGGTCTTCATGGTCTCGAAGCTTTTATGGAAATTGCCCCAAAAGTAGTCAACGCCGTTGGTTTCTGTCTCAGAACGTGCAGGATAGATACCATAGGCATAAAAGCTAGTAGATTCAGGATCCAAACCATCTAACCAGGCATTGTAGAGATCAATACTTGCCTCAAGATCTTCAAAGCCCTTACCTTCATTAAATGAGCAAGCAATATATGCAGCGGCAAATTCTCCCGACTCAGGAGTAGGCCCAAAACTATCCGGCGCGCGATAAAACTTAAAATCCCAGCCATATTTACTAGGTACATCGCAAGCCATCACACTTTGGTACTTCGCTGACCACACTTGGGCTTCTTCATTTTCTGCCCACTGTGCCCATACAGCATCTGCAGCCTCTTTAGATGGCCAGCTCACTTCCCACCAACCATTAGGGAACTCATTTTGATCGCTAGCCGGCGCATAGCCCCATGCACCTAAAAGGTCAGGAGCTAATCCTCCAGCTCTCCACTCGGTAACCATTGCATCGACAGCAGCGGCGCTAAAGTCAGGACCCGCTGTACAAGGAATAAACTCATTATAAAAAACCTCCCCAACAACATCCCAAGTCATTTCTTGCTCAACTACGGGGGCAACTGCCCACTCTTCTTTATTTCCTGAGCACGCGGTAACAAACAAACATGCGAGTCCAACTGTTAAAATTTTGTTCATGGTAGTCCCTCTCTAAAATTCGTCTTCTCATAAAATTTACAATGAAGTTGGTTTTACTCCAGCCAAACTCATATTTCATCGACTAATTAAATATAGCACAAACATCAGAACTATCTACTTGTGCATGTCATCAAAGATTAAATTTTGGTTGACTTGACTACCCTGGACTGAAGATGCTCGGAGAGAATACCGGATAAAATCATTAATAACGCTCCATAGGCAACCGTGGTGATATCCAATCTAAAATCGATGGTAAAGCCCATAATGGCACCGGCAATGGGCACCAATACCCCGATAATTGGAGTATTGGTGGGAAGAATTACTAGTCTGCAGAACTGGCCGTAGTAAACGCGTGAGGCGCCGCAGTAAAACTTTTCCCGTCGCTATACACGATCGTTTCAGGCTGACTAGTGAAATTGTATACCACGTATGACCTCGTACCATTCTTATCAAATGCCAAAGCGGCAGGATTGTTAGAGGTTAATTCACCAGTCCCAGTTTTCAATTGACCGAGCGCACTAAATGTGTGTATCCAATGGTAGGTATGAGCCTTTGACTCTCCCGCTTCTGCTGCATAATTTGGCCCTACAGTGTTGTAGTCTGCAATTGCTGCATCGGCATCAGTCATGGCCCATAGATTCCACCAAAGGTCACGCCACTGGTCATCTCCCAATCCAGAGGGTTTCCCATTACTCGATTCTGTCAAACCAAGAGCTACATAATCAGCCATATAATCGGAATATTGGCTAACATGGAAAATTAGTGGACTAGATGGAAGTCCTTGAATCCCTAGAATATGAGCATAAGCCCCACTAAACCAAGTAGCAAAGTCAGCACCACTAGCCCAAATAATTGAAGTAGTAATCTTGTTATACCCTGAAGGGAAGTTATCCTCGTCACCACCCCTATTCTTGTAACCATCAATATTATTCCAATATTGCCAATAAGCTGCCGCTGTTGATGCGTGTAGATACATTCCTTTTTCAATTAGCGCATCATTACCAGTAATCAAACCATATAGGACAATCGCGCCATAGGCATTGGCCGCTTCAGAAGTGGACTCATTGTTGTTACCTTGCAGGGCATCAGCCTTTCCGTCCGCCCATGAAAATCCATTCGCCGGATCAAAATTCCGCAAGTATGGGAACATGTCGTCGTCCTTGCTACCTGCATAATCGCGAATCAACAACTCAATCATAGGTCCAAATTGATCATCACCACACCAAGACGCATCAACTCGACACACTTCAGCTGCAGCTCTCACAAAGTAACCATAGTGGAAGTGATGGTCAGCCAAGCGCTGATGGGATCCATAAGCCTCCTCTAAGCCTAATAATGTATCCCACTCCTGGTCATAGACAAAATAACGAAAAACATCTAGTTCTCCATCAGTCTCAGCAGTAAACCAATCTGATAGTTGAGCCTTTAACCAATTTATAACCTGTGTTGCCTCACTCTGCATTCCAATCGAGTCAGCAATAGCCGCCAACTCGGCAGCTTTACCATATGCCTTCCCTGACCAGTATGTATCAGTGCTATTAATCCAGGAGTCTTCTCCCTGATCAATAAAGTCAGTCACTAGGCCTTCCAGAATACTCTGATCATAAGTGTTTGCTATTGAGGGCATTGTTGGTAGCACACCGACATATGGAATCTCATAACTAAACTCGTTTAGTTGAGCAAACTTGATAATCCCACGGGCACTGCGAATCTTATAATCGGAGGTCAGTTGAGAAGAGTGCTTCCAATGCAAAGGATGCAAACCAGCAATAGTTTCAATACTAGCTCCCTGCTCATCGACATAAGAGTGGCTAACTGTCACCATGTTAGTAGAGCGATCTACTGAATAGTCAATATGGACTGATGCTACGACATCCCTAGCATTAGCAGCAAAGAAGCCAGACATGGCATCACTGGGCTCGCCACTTATCACTGGCAAATAACTCAGGGTGAATTCATTGGCTGCATTGCTAATGGTAATCTCATTACTTGCAACATTGGAAAAGGTGGTATTACCTTCTCCAGACACCAAAAACGAATTTCTCACTCCTGATACATCTGTCCATACGCCCAAGTGATCACCTGTTTGGTAGAACGTTCCTTTTTCCGTGCTATCTGATGCCTTTGTCCGAAGGAGAGCATTTCCCTCATAAACTTTAAAATAAGCATAGGGAGAGCCATGAACGAATGTTGCATCCATGACTGCTGTGTCACCAGATTTCCACTGCACAGTTACAGAGCCATCACTGTGATCTTTCAAATAAGCACTTAAGTTGCTATGTGCGGAATTTGCGATAGCAATACCATCAAAAACCTCATCAAATGGGACTGGCCCATCGTATCGAGGAAAATTTCCTATAACCTTGTATCCACCTGGAATGCCCATAAGACGAGCGCCTTTATTACTAACTCGGACGCGAATAGGATCTGGTGTTAGATACGCTGGGTCATTTGCATCACCGATTGTCATTTCGCCTAGGAAGGGAATTGATCCCCACCATTTGTGTGTTGGAACGGGCCTCGTTAGCGCTTCACCAGTCAACTGAGGGTGGAGTGGCGTGGGCGTACCTGTAGGTATTCTTGTAGAGGCATTACACGCAGCAATGGCAGGCTCCACCAGTCCCGCATTATAAATCCAGTTCCCGTAATCAACTGCGCAACGATAACTTGCTGGGTTTATGACATTTGAAACGTTACCAGCTCCATATTCCAACAAAGTGTAATCAACCGGTCCGTTAGGGCCACCACCCGATGGATCTGTGGGGGGCGTTGCGCCATCACTAATGCCTGTAAAGCGAACATTATCTATTTGATACACAAGGCCAGCACCAGTTTGAAATGCCGGGAAAAATACCATAGGCGCCGTTATACCTGATAGATTGAGTGCGCCACTTGCCGTCAAAGAAGACACCGCAAAAGTGACTGACTCCCACTCCCCTGTCGCATTAATACCGGGTACAGGTAACTCACCGGAATTAGCACTACCACTCTCTACTTTAACTAGAAAACCGCCAGACAGATTTGCGGCACCATCATCTATAATCTTAATATCAAAAGACAGGCTACCCTCTGTATAATCACTCAGGTCAACGGCCGCTGTTGGACCGACGACCAACCCTGCATGACCCGCATCTGGCAGATAGGTTACCTGAAGAACGTCGCCATGGGTCTCATCTCCCACAACTTCCCAGTCAACACTGGCACAGGTTTCAGTTCCTGCTGCCTCATCTGTACAATCACCGTAGCCATTTTTTTCATCAAAGAATGATAATAAAGAGCTTCCTCCCCAGATATCATCAACTAATCCTCCTTCAAGGATCATCACATCCAAGATGTCTAGTTCGCCTCCCGTATCAGCCTCAATAACCGTGACAATACGGTCAACACTGGCAGAATTACCCCCAGCATCAGTCGCCGTATAGGTTAGAGTGTACTCTCCAACCTCGGCTTCTACTGTCCCACTAAGAGACACATCTAAGGCTCCGTCAACCGAATCAGTTGCTATAGCACCTAGATCTAAATATACCGTTCCTTGCTCAATAGTTATGCTAGCTTCACCATTTAAGGTAATGACTGGTGGAATAGTATCCTGAACCTGAACTGTGCGTGTTGCTGAAGAAGAATTACCCGCTTGGTCAGAAGCTGAGTAGGTGATGATGTAAGTACCTGCAACTGCATCATCAACGCTACCTGAGACCTCTACAGACACATCCCCATCGACATTATCTGTTGCTGTTGCACCCGCATCCGAATAGGCTGTGCCTTGCTCATGATTCACGTTAACATCACCTGAAATTGTAATCACCGGTGGTGTGGTGTCAGGCGGCGGCCCCACTGGAGTTGAAGAAGAGCCTCCCCCTCCACCACAGCCTTGCAAACTGATAATTAAAACTAAAGCGCTAACAACATGTTTAAACATTTAAAGACTCTTGGAGTAGTTGGAATGATATTTTAATAAACGCACGATAGCGGGTAATCCTGTGTATTATCTCTTATTGCGACGGTAAGGGCTTTTTAAGCGACCAAAAAGGAAATTGCTCGGCACTCTATGCAGGTTTGAGTGGAATATCAAGCTCTGATACCATTTTAGCTAAACTAGAAACTAAACAAGAGGATTACTAATGAAACGAATAGCCCTATTACTCACCCTGTTAATTTCAACTTTTCATTTTAGTGTTTTTGCACAAGATATGACCTTAAGCAAAGATTCTTTCGAAGGAAATTTTGTGATTGATTCCACTTTCACCCGAGATGGAGGAAAGACTTTTGAGGTATCGGCATCTGGCGATGCAGGCCCTTATGGTCGGGCCTACTTATCATATGTATTTACTGACAAACAAAATCTAGGTACGGCAGGAGAGTTTACTGGCTTTGCTTGGACACAAAATGGAGAAGATGTCGTCACCGCTACTCTTCAAGGCGCCTATGTAAAACAAGGCAAAGTCTTCAAAATGTACACCTTTGATCCTACAAGCAGTGGCAAGCTCAATTTTGCTACGGGTATCGTTGATTTTGTTGCCAAAACTATGAAATTTAAAGTAAGTGAAGTTGATACCAGTTTGTAGACTAAGCACCTGGTCTCCGCATCTTTTGGGAGCTGAGACCAGACTTATAAGGCTAAGCTTTTAACTATTGGCAAAACAATATGACCGAAAACCATTGTCGCTGTGTTCACGTTCCAAAAATTTTAAGGGTTGCAGTCGCATTCCTCGCGTTCTTCACAAGTTCCTCTTTCAGCCAAGTTACCACTAATATTGCCGATCAATACTTTGAAGATATAGCTAATCCTTTGACGCTCGACTGGGATGTTTATAAAGATTATGCCGTGGTGGCGTTTGAGGTAGTAGATGTTGATCAAGACGGTTTAAAAGACATCATAATCCACTTTTGGAAACAGCACTCGGGGGATGAATTCAACGGAACGACACCGAATATATTAAAAGTGTTTAAATTAAGAGATGACATGACTTTTATTGATTTCACTCAGGAGCTTTTAGGGAGTGATATTGTTGATTTGGGTGGAGCCTCACGTAACATTGAGATCAGCGATCTCAATCGCGATGGAAAGCCCGATATTGTTTTTTCAATTAATCAGGAAGATGGTCGTATCACAAGCGACGATAACTCAGATGGCCAGTTAGCCGCCATGATATCAACGTCAACGGGCTATGAAATCATAAAATTCGGGACTTTTAGCTTCTTCCATAGCCTAGGGGTTGGAAAGCTTGCTAATGGACATGATTTTGTAACAGGCAATGGTTTTACCGGTGGTATCAAAGCAGAGCTCTATTCTTTTAGCAGTAGTAACCAACCAATTTTAAATGACAGTGGTGATTTAGAAATACCACCAAATGGTTTTCGATTCTTAAGTAATGAAATGGATTATTCGACGCAACTGATTAGAAATGCGAATCACCCATACATGTTCGGTATTATGGCGTATGAGCTAATTGACAATAAATGGACTAAAACCGATGAAATACTTGACCCCTATCCGAAGATTGGAGAAATCCAATTTAAGGGATGGAATGGAGCAAGTTATGATACTGCTGATGTCATTGATATAGGTGGAATCCCCTCTATTGGGCAGGGCGGATATTCCTATGCCGAAAGTTGCGGATTAAAAGTATACCCAGAGGCAGATGAAATTGTTGTATTGAAATTAAATTCAGCTGAGATTCCTAATTTTGGTGATCAAGAATACTACGAACAGAACGAGCTCATTAATTACAATATCTTAATGGGTTTTGATATCAATAATAGTGAGCTAGTTACAAAGCCATTAAATATAAAGAAAGAAGCTGTATCTACTAACTACAACTTTATAGATTGCTCAGATATCGATGGTGATTCATACCAAGATATCGTTGCTTATACCTATGGGGCAATTCCTTCAATTTACATAAACGACCAAAATGGGGGGTTTTATTTATTAACTGACTCCAGGATTCCAGATATCCAAGACCCTACCATCTGGCCAGAAAATAGCGCGGCTGCATCCGTTGACGAGACTTCTATCCTTAGAGATTTTACAGGTGACGGAATTCCCGACTTGTTTTTTTTGCCCTCTTATGTGCCTCCAATAGACTTTGGAAACGATTTCGCAGATGGGATTGGCTTAAAGTTTTTTGTCGGAACTCAGTACCTAACAAAGAATAGATTAGACACAGATCAAGATGGGGTCTCAGATGAGACAGATAACTGTTTGCAAATTACTAATAGTAACCAAACTGATAGTGATCTCGATGACGTAGGTGATGTTTGCGATGCCCTCCCTTTAGACCCTCTTGAAACTATTGATACTGATTCCGATGGAATTGGCAATAACGCCGACGATGATGATGATGGGGATGGCGTCATTGATGTGAATGATACTTTACCATTAGATCCAACCAATGATAGTGACAATGATGGTGTTGCTAATAATGCTGATGCATATCCAGAAGATAGCCTCTATTCCGAGGATACTGATTTAGATGGTCTGCCAGATTCATGGGAACTCATTTATGGGCTAGATCCAAACGATTCATCTGACGCTTCCAGTGATCAAGATGATGATGGTGTAACAGCTTTGTACGAATTTTTGGCCGGGACAATTCCTCTAGGTTCGTTAGATTTAGATGGCAACGGGCAATACGATGCTCTTACTGACGGACTACTCCTACTAAGAAGTATGTTCGGCTTGGACGGCGGAACTCTAGTCTCGGGAGCGATAGCTCCTGATGCAGCTTACACCTCTGCATCTGACATTGAGGCCAGAGTAGCTACTCTAGGCAACCTTGCGGATATTGACGGCAATGGCGACATAGACGCCTTAACAGATGGATTATTAGTTTTGAGGTTTTTGTTTGGATTAGCAGGTGAACCTTTATTTAAGGGCATATTAGCACCCAATTCAACTCGGACTGAAGCGGAGATCTTGGGGTTTTTGGGAACATTAAGCCCTGTATCTGTTGAATCCTATGCTGTCCCTGAGGTTCTATCTGCTAACTGGACTGATTACAATGATGATTTAGATATCTTAGGTTCCATATATCAGAGTTATCCTTGGAAACTAAATGTGGATCCGCTGTGGTTTACATCCCTCCAAATTCCAAGCTCAGAATTCTCCCGGTCAGACTACATTTTAGATACCTCCTCGGAAATGGGTGGCGGAGTCGGTTATGGTTCCTACCTAAATGTTAATAGCACAAAGCAGTATATTTTTTACTCAAATTGGCAGCCAGGAGTACCGACAAACGGAAATGCTTGGATGGTTACTTTGGAAGATGGAGCTGCAGTCTCAGTAGTTTCAAAGAAAATAGCAGGTGCTACTCGAACCCATGTTCTTAAGAACAAGGATGGGTCAAAAATGGTGGTTTTACCAGGCATAGATGAAGGGGAACTAAGTATTGGCCTACCAGGAGATGCCGCAAGCTATGCGTTTAATCTAGAAACATTAGAGTTCAATCAACTAAATCTGGAGGAAATTGCCGCGCATGACTCAATCTCTTTTGATTTTGAGAATGATGGAGATGACGACATCATGACTACTACATGGGGCCCAAACTATGACGGACATGGTCTTATACTGAAAAATGATAATGGATTGCTAAAACCAATTCAGGTGAAAATGCCAATGGGCTGTTGTGGCTATCCGTTGGGGTATAGCATGAATTCACCGTTTTATGAGGACAATAAACTTGGTGTAGTTATGGGAGATGCTTATCTACCGAGCCATCCCGAGCTAAATATTGCTGACGACCATAATTTCATAGCGTACTTTGATCCTTCAATGAGCAATGAACCAGAATCATATACTCAATTACCACTTCCTTACTTTGAACGTGACGAGTTTTCTGATATTCCTGACAGATTCACAGATGGTCAGCATACATCACATGATGTTGCCTCAAGAGTTTTTGATATTGATAAGGATGGGGACAAAGATATCATAATTTCATCCATGCTATGGTCCGATGATTATCCCCTTAATATTATCCAGATTCTGGTTAACCATGAGGGCATCTATGTGGATGAAACTGACACTCGTCTATACAACTGGGTCTCAGCAGGACCGGGCCACCACCAAATTGATATAGCTGATATTAACAATGATGGTTTTCACGATATCCTACTATCTGATCATGGTGATGCGTGGTTTAACAGAATGTTTTCTGGAGAGTTTTCTCTAAAAACCAGCATAGGTGGAGGCAGCAAAGTGTTACTTAATGATGGCGAAGGTCATTTTGTGACCGTGGCCCATCAATACATCACGAAACCATTTTCATATCAAGCATCACATATTCCATCGCTGACTAACTCAAACCTTTTGAAATGGACATCAATATCAGTGGAGGATCAAAATCCCAATCAGGCCACTGTGGAGGTTGTCTCTTTAAATAGTGTTATTTCTACCGGACCAAACGGGACCAATCCGGATACTTTAGGTGTTCCTGGCTTTAACGAGTTTTACTATTTACTTCACAACGAGGAGGCCCGTGCGGCAGTAAAAAGTGGAGAATTTGAATCCGGTCTTGAACACTACCTCGCAAGAGGTCAATGGGATAAATTATCAATAAATGCGAACTGATTTACCCTCAGCCAATAATTCCTATAGCGCTTTCATAAATATTTAGCCAGGATTGCATTAAGCTGGAACTAAAGACTCTTTTTTGGAGATTGAAGAAGAAAATGGTGGGCCGTGCGCGACTCGAACGCGCGACCAATTGGTTAAAAGCCAACTGCTCTACCAACTGAGCTAACGGCCCTCAGAGGAGGTGCGTATCATACTGATGGGAAGTTAAAATTCAAGCACTATTTTTGTATCTGGTGGGATCGGAAATACCTGCCTGATTAAAACCCACTATACGCAACCTACAGCTATCACATTTCCCGCAAGCTAACCCCTCTATACTAGCCTGATAGCAGGAAACTGTTTGGCTATAATCAACTCCTAAAGAAGCACCAGCACTGATTATCTCACCCTTGGTCATATCGATAAGTGGGGCTTGAATAGATAGTTTATTCCCCTCAACACCTGCCCGCGTGGCAAGGTTAGCCATTGCTTCAAAACTAGAAATATATTCAGGGCGACAATCCGGATATCCCGAGTAATCGACAGCATTAACACCAAGGAAGATGGTATCTGCCTCAAGAACTTCAGCCCAGCCAAGTGCGATAGATAAAAAGACGGTATTTCGGGCAGGAACATAGGTAACAGGGATACCAGCAGTCTCTTGCTCAGGAACGTCTATTGTGGTGTCAGTCAGGGCTGATCCGCCAATGGTTCCCAGGTCAAGCCTAACAATCTTATGCTCTTCAACCTTCATTAACTCAGATACACGCTTAGCGGCCTCTAACTCCGACCGATGGCGTTGCCCATAATCAAAGCTTAAGGTGTAACATCGATAACCTTGCTGTAAAGCCAGCGCTAGAACAGTAGACGAATCTAACCCACCGGATACTAAAACAACGGCTTTATCGGACATAGATAGAAAACCTTACTGGAAATTTGTATCGAGGAAGCTACGTGCTTTGCTAGCCACCCCACCAGAACTTTTGGCCGCAGCTTCAAGAAGACTTTTCGCTCGCCCAATCTCACCTAATTGAAAATAAATCTTACCTAGCTTAAACCTAGAATCCATGACCTTAGGATGATTTTTATGCTCTTCCGTTATGGTCGTAAAAGCTTGACGAGCCAATTCAGTTTCACCCTGCAAAAGATAGATTTCACCCAACCAATAATGGGCATTTGCAGTAAATGGACTATTAGTAAACTTTTCTAAATGCGCATTCAGAGATACAGTTGCCGCTTCTATATCCCGATCTTTGAGTAGCTTGTTGGAAGCGGCTTCATAATCTTGTTTTACCGCCACCTCATAGTCGTCCAACTTTAAAGTATCAGCGACTACAAAATCTGAAGACTCCTGGATTTCTGCAGACGAACTTTGTTCGACACTTGGGGAGTTTAAGCTTTGCTCTAGGGAAGAATCTGGAACGACATTGTCGGCAGGGAGACCACCATTTAGGATTCCTAAACGGCGGTCAATGTCCAAATAATCATCAAGTTGCCGCTGCTTCACTTGCTGAAGCTCATAGGATAGCTCTTCAACCATACCTCGTAACATTCTGACTTCTTCTTTAAGGTCTTGCATAATATCGAAACGATCTGACGCTCGCTTTGCCTCAGCAGACATCACTGGACGATCAATCGCATCATCAACTGGGAATGTTGATGCTTGCGCATCAACAACGGGCGTTAAGTCCTGGGAAACAGCAATCACAGGTATACTCAACGCAAGTATATACAGACCTTTTTTAAACTTAATCACAAGCTAGGAACCTATAAAAAAACAACCAGATGATGAGGCCGGAGCAAAGAAGCTCCGGCGACAGATATAACGCTTCAGTCTAAATTGCGTTACTTAAGCTCAACTCGGCGGTTCATGCTCCATGCAGCAGCATTGCTGCCAAAGGATGCAGCTCTCTCTTCACCGTAGCTAACAACCTCAATCATACTCCCAGCAACGCCTTGAAGAACCATAAACTCTTTAACTGCATTAGCGCGTCGCTCAGCAAGTGCCATGTTGTACTCGCGCGTTCCGCGCTCATCAGCATGCCCTTCTAGACGAATCGTCGTTGGGTAGTCCATCATGAACTGTGCATGCTCAACAAGGGCAGCGCGGGTCTCATCATTGAGTATGGCCTTGTCAAACTCGAAATAAAATACAGTTGCTGCATTATTTGTTGGCTCTTCAATCTCTTCTACCATTACTGGCGCAGCTTCAGCCTCCATCTCTACAGATGCAGTCTGTACCGTCGTGTCTTCAATCGTGGAAGTTGTTTCATCAACAGGTGCTGAACTACAACCTGCAAGCAATACCGACAGACAAAGAACCGGTAAGCCAAGTTTCGTTAGAGAAATATTCATGTAGAGCTCCTTTTAAAATATGATGTTCGTTAAATTGCGTATCCTAATTCTACCTCAAAAATGGCGACCAAGCAGGTTCTCTTACGTCACCAGACTTGGCCGGCAAGGAATACTTAATGCCCGCATCGAGAGAAACCGCTGACAACACTCCCCTATCACCCTGTTTCGTAGCGTATATCAACATAGCTCCATTAGGGGCCACTGTGGGAGATTCATCAAGTCTAGTCTTTGTTAATTCTACCATCCGTCGTGTCTTTAAATCGAGAGTCGCTATATGGAAAACACCCGATTCTCGATGAACAACCACTAAGGTGCGACCGTCTGGCGCCAAACTGGGCCTAGCGTTGTAATTACCTCTGAATGTTATTCTTTGCACTGCCTTAGATGCAACCGTTAATTTATAAATTTGCGGAGTTCCCCCTCTATCTGAGGTAAATAACAAACTTTTCCCATCTGGTTCCCACGTTGGCTCAGTATCAATGGCGAAATGACGAGTCAATCTCGACAGTTTATTAGACGTCAGATCCAAGATATAAATCTCAGGATTGCCATCTTTTGACAAAACCATAGCCAGCTTTTTACCGTCTGGCGACCAAGCGGGGGCGCCGTTAAGGCCACGAAAGTTAGTCAACTGTTTGCGAGCAGCGGTTACAAGACTCTGACGCCATATTGCGGGCCGCCCTGTCTCAAAAGAAACATAGGCTAACTCATCGCCTGAGGGTGCCCACGCTGGAGACATAATTGGCTCTGATGATTCCAGCATTAATCTCTCTCTAGCGCCATCTGAGTCTGAGACATTTAATTTATAGACGAAATTACCATCTACCTGATCAGCTGTTACGTACGCAAGACGAGTACTAAACGCCCCTCGAATGCCTGTTATCTCCTCATATACCTTATCACTAGCCATATGGGCTAAATCTCTTAACTGATTTTCTGTGCCCCTAACACTATGCTTAAACACAGTATTTTGGGCATTGACGTTAAGTAGGCTGAAACTCAATTCAATTAGATCATCATCCTTTGTGACAGCACCAACAAGCAGATACTCACTCCCCAGCAGTCGCCAATCTCGGAAATAAACATCATCAGCATCAGATGGGAAAGAGAGCATGTTATTTCTTGGAACAACCTTAAACAAGCCACTTCGCTCAAGGTCTGACTCAATAATTGAGCTAATATCCTCAGAGAGCTGTGCGCCCGCCATAACCATTGGAGGAATAGCTACAATCGTGGGTTTATCGTTACCTTGAGTGACTCTAATCACTAGCTCTCCCCAGGCTATGGCAGGAGCAATGGCCAATATACTCGACAGTAAAAATATTTTGACAGAGCGATTTAAAAATATACTTTTTTGTAGCATCGGATCTCCATTGATTACAACCTAAGGTCTTGAGGGCTAAATAAAACATCTACTTGGCGAAACTTCTTTTCAAACAAACTTGGCGACATCTTTTGTAACTCTATAAATTGATCCGCTTTGAATGCGGCCTGTTCGACGGATCGGTCAAATGCTGAATCCCCACTAGACTTAAGAACTGTGACACCTACCACGCGACCCGTAGGCACTAGTTGCAATCGAATCATTGTTTCCATACCTCTTCGCGCACTCGGAGGGCGATTCCAGTTTTCGGAAAGTCGTTGCTGAATGAGCTGTCGATAACTATTTGCCTCGCGCTCATCTTTCTCGGCATTTACTAACCTCTGCTCCTCAGCAATAGCGTCAGCAAATTCTTGCTCCTTTTGCTGTCTTTGCAACTCAGCTAGTCGCTCCCTCTCTGCTCGTTCTCTTTGTTCTTCTCGTTCTTTTGCCAGACGCTCTTTTTCTTTTCTATCAAGCTCTGCTTGCCTTTGCCTACTCTTAAGGGCATCCGCTTTTTTCTTCTCAGCCGCTCGTCTTCGTTGACTATCTCGTTTTCTCTGGGCAGCGTTTGCGTCAGTGTTTTTTTTCTTCTTTATTACCTTTTGCTTAGGGGCTAGCTCAACCAGTTTCGCATCTATAAATCGCGGCTGAATTACTACCCTCTCTGGTTCAGCTTTCCACCCTCCATACATAGCAGCAATAATTAGCCCATGTATGGTCAAACTAAACGTAATACCTAATGCGTAGCTAATAGAAACTTTCATGCTACTGAGGCGGCGGCTCAGTCACCAAACCTACGGATGTAGCTCCGGAACGTTGCAACTCACTCATAAGATTCACAACCACGCCATAATCCACTGAGGCGTCCCCCCAAACCAAAATAGGTGTTTTAGGTTCTTGACGAATAATCTTGCTAACTCTATCTTTGATTAAATTAAGCGGCCTAGATTTGTTAATCCCCTTTTCATCAATCCAGTATGTACCATCACTTTTGATTGAAACAATAAAGGGTTCTTGATCGTCGCTATCCATGGGGCTTGAGTTAGCTTGAGGCAATTCAACTTTAACGCCTTGCATCAACAAAGGAGCGGTGATCATGAATATCACCATCAACACTAGAGTCACATCAATGTAGGGAACCACATTAATTTCAGCTACCAATTTGTGTTTTTGTTTTTTTCTATTCAATCTATCCAACTCCGGGAGCTAAATTATCGAGAGTAAACCTGTCTGTGCAGGATACTAGAGAACTCGTCCGAGAAAGTTTCATAGCTTGCATTAATTGCCTCAACTTTAGCCGCATAACGGTTGTAAGCGATAACCGCAGGAATGGCTGCAAAGAGCCCCATTGCTGTCGGTATCAGCGCCTCGGAAATCCCCGGAGCCACCGCCGCTAAGGTTGCCTGCTGCATCATACCCAAGCCTCTTACCGTGACCATAATTCCCCATACAGTGCCAAACAGGCCAATATAAGGACTCACTGATGCCACATTCGCAAGAAACGGAAGATTAGTACCCAACTTTTCATCCTCGCGGGATAGCGCCACTCGCATTGCTCGATCAGCACCCTCCATTACAGCGTCTGGATCGGCTTTGTCAGACTGCGTTAAGCGGTTAAACTCTCTAAAACCTGCTCTAAACACATTTTCAATACCATTACTGACACCCGACTCTTTGGCCTTATCCGTTAGCTCCTGATAGAACTGCGCCAGATCCACTCCTGACCAAAATGTATCCTCAAACTCTCGGAAACTAGTCTGCGCATGATTAAGAAAAACACCCCGCTGAACAATCATTATCCAAGACATGACTGACGCAATAAGCAAAATCCCCATCACCGCCTGTACCAGAACACCAGCATTCAAAATTAACGCTAAAATCGATAAATTTTCTTCATTCACTGCTCTAAACTCCAGTTTCAGCCCAAAAGGCCCTTTAGTTTTTGATACATTAGCGCCGGCATTGCCGCTGGTTTTTTGGTTAGGGCATCTAAACAGGCCACTTTTACCTCACCCTCAACCAGTAAGCTGTCACCTCTATGAACGGTTTGGCTCATCAAAAATGTTACCCTACCTATCTTTGTCAATTTCGCTGACACTTTAAGCTCATCATCAAGTAGCGCAGGAATATGATATTTAACATTCAGTTCGTGGACCACTAACTGTAAACCGTCAAACAGTGCTGGTTTACCATAACCTAGGGTTCGCATTAACTCCGTCCGAGCACGCTCCATAAATTTTAAATAATTGGCATAGTAGACGATTCCACCCGCATCCGTATCTTCAATATAGACACGCATCGGCCAACAAAATTCAGTCATCCATGATATCCATCTGCTGTTGAATTCGTTTGGGGCTCTTCAAGCCAAAATGCTCATATGCCATGCGCGTCGCCATGCGTCCTCGAGAGGTTCTCATTAAATAGCCCTGCTGGATGAGATAAGGCTCCAGCACATCCTCAATGGTACCTCTTTCCTCACTCAATGCGGCCGCCAAGCTATCAACACCAACTGGGCCTCCGTCAAATTTTTCCATAAGGGTTAATAATAGGCGTCTATCAAGATGATCAAAACCGCTCTGATCTACATTAAGCATGTTTAGGGCTGCATCAGCAGTCTCTTTGGTGATCGAACCATCACTCTTAACTTCAGCATAATCTCTGACCCGTCTTAGGAGTCTATTAGCAATTCGTGGCGTTCCTCGTGCTCGACAAGCAATCTCTTGGGCGCCCTGTTCATCGATATTAACCTCAATGATATTTGCCGCTCGCTTCACTATACTGGCTAGATCTTCGATCGAGTAAAACTCTAGTCGCTGAACAATTCCGAATCGATCTCTTAAAGGAGATGTTAGCAACCCTGCGCGAGTTGTGGCGCCAACGAGCGTAAACGGGGGCAAGTCTAACTTTATCGAGCGTGCCGCAGGTCCCTCACCGATAACAATATCTAACTGATAATCTTCCAATGCGGGATATAGGATTTCTTCTACAACAGGGCTAAGGCGATGGATCTCATCAATAAACAAGACATCTCCAGACTCCAAGTTAGTGAGCAATGCGGCAAGATCACCTGCCTTTTCTAACACAGGGCCAGAAGTCGTTTTGAGATCGACTTTCATTTCATGGGCAATAATATGAGCTAAAGTAGTTTTACCAAGCCCTGGGGGACCAAAAACCAGCGTATGATCAAGAGGCTCAGTTCGTCTGCGAGCCGCCTCAATAAAAATCTCGAGCTGCTCCTTAACCGCTGGCTGACCTACATACTCCTCTAAAGTAACCGGGCGCAGTGCTCGGTCATAGCGCTCTTCAGAAGCAGAGATCTCGGGAGAAATTAAGCGATCAGGTTCTATCATTGGGCAGCATCTCAAAGTTGACTATAAGCATACATTGCTAGTAGAAAAGTTTCACTATACGTAGCAGTCAAAGATCTAGTATTTGAAATACTTTTAGTGTTACTTAGCCACCATGGACTTCAGGGCACGTCTAATCAGCTGCTCAGCGCTAGTAATTTCATTATCTTCCACCCGGCTAATCATTTTGGCTGCATCTTGTGGCTTATAGCCTAGAGCTATGAGCGCACTCTCTGCTTCGTGCTGAATGTCTGGCTGTTTCTCAACATTTGTCATGCTCTCACTAGCACTCGAATCAACATCATCGAGCCTATCCCTCATCTCAATAACTAATCTCTCTGCGGTTTTCTTGCCTACTCCTGGGAGTTTAACCAAGGTCGCAACATCATTAGAATGGACTGCGTGGGCAAAATCGCTCGCTGACATACCCGAAAGTATGCCTAATGCCATTTTTGGACCTACGCCATTCACTTTAATTAAGCTCCGAAATAGTGCTCTCTCCTGTAGTGAGGAGAATCCAAATAACAATTGGGCATCATCACGAACAACAAAATGTGTATGAATAGTGCAACTTTCGCCGACTTCTGGAAGATCAAAAAAGGTACCCAAAGAGACCAAAATCTCGTAACCAATGCCCTGAACGTCAACAAGAACATCAGGCGCTAGCTTTGAAACGATTATCCCTTTAATTTGTCCGATCATATTTAACTAGTCTCTTAATAATAAGCTGTTGGGTTTCTATTTATGCCTGCCCCTAGCATATCCTTTGGCTGCATTACCTAAAGCCTCTTGAGTATGCTTACTATGAGCATGACAAATAGCGACTGCAAGAGCATCCGCAGCATCTTCGGAGGGCGATTGTGGCAGTTTCAATAATTGCGTAATCATCATCTGTACTTGCTTCTTATCCGCAGCTCCTGTGCCCACAACGGCCTGCTTAACACTTCTCGCCGAATACTCACCAACATCGAGCCCAGCATTAACACCCGCTACAATAGCAGCTCCTCTTGCTTGACCCAGCTTTAACGCCGCCCGGGGATCTTTAGCAAAGAATACTTCTTCAATACCCATTTGCTGAGGCTTATATTGTTCGATGATTTCGCTGACACCATCAAATATTATTTTTAATCTGTCTGGCAGAGATTTTTCAGGAAGCCTAATGATACCGCTTGAGACATAGGCAATTTTACTCCCAGCAACATCAATCACACCGTAACCGGTACGTCTTGACCCTGGATCAATTCCTAAAATTCTAATCATGATTACCTTTAACTAAAACCATGAACAGAGTGTTGCAATCCCATCAGTTGGAGTCAACTACTAAAAAGCCCCCAGAATGTAATTCAGAGGGCTTTCGGTACTACTTTGCTTCACGCTGAAGCGACTAGTCCTTGGATTTTGAAGCAGGCTTCGCTTTAGGGGCAGCTTTTGCCTTAGCTTTAGGAGCAGCTTTTGCCTTGGCTTTGGGGGCAGCTTTTGCCTTGGCTTTGGGGGCAGCTTTTGCCTTGGCTTTAGGAGCAGCTTTTGCCTTGGCTTTGGGGGCAGGCTGCTCTTCAACAGGGGCTTCTTCAACAGGAGCCTCTTCAGCAGGAGTCTCTTCAGCAGGAGTCTCTTCAGCAGGAGTCTCTTCAGCAGGAGCTTCTTCAACAGGAGCTTCTTCAACAGGAGCTTCTTCAACAGGAGCTTCTTCAGCAGGAGCTTCTTCAGCAGGAGCCTCTTCAGCAGGGGCTTCTTCAACAGGAGCTTCTTCAACAGGAGCTTCTTCAACAGGAGCTTCTTCAACAGGAGCTTCTTCAACAGGAGCTTCTTCAACAGGAGCTTCTTCAACAGGAGCTTCTTCAACAGGAGCTTCTTCAACAGGGGCTTCTTCAACAGCGGTAACCTCTTCTACTGGCTCCTCACCAACAACCGGGGCAGCCGGCATCACCGCTTTAATCAAACCTTCAGCTAACAAAATTTTAATCTTTTCATCAGCATTTACCCAATTTCTTTCGGCGTCTTTTACCGCGTAACGGCCAGAGCCTTTCTGATATACAACATAATCCTTAGTCTTTTTTATAACTTTCATCGGTACCACCTCTTTTAATGATTACTCGTTTGAGTATTTATTGCCGCTTGTATAAAACGACGTTTTTATTACATTTGTTACTTACCTTTAAATTTTTTGAACTGTTAATCAATCTCAAATCTGCATCAACACATCTTCAGGGATGTCTGCATTAGTATAAACATTTTGCACATCGTCCAAATCTTCTAATGCATCAACAAGTCCAAGAAGCTTTTCTGCACTGCCCTTATCAAGCGTAACAGTAATATCAGCTGTCATAACAATTTCTGCATGTATTGGCTTAAAGCCCGATGCTGTCAGCGCATCCTTTATGCTTAAAAACTCTTCCCAGTTCACCTCTACATCAACAGAACCATCACCGTTGAATTTTATATCTTCAGCACCTGCCTCCAACGCCGCATCCATTAAGCCAACCTCATCAACCCCTGGCTCATAGCTAAATTGCCCAATACGCCGAAATAAGTAAGCAACGGAACCATCTGTCCCTAGGTTTCCACCACGCTTGGTCAGCCCATGCCTGACATCACTTACGGTACGATTACGATTGTCAGTCATGCACTCAACTAAGACCGCAACGCCGCCAGGGGCATAACCTTCATAAGTTATTTCGTCGTAATTATCGCCCTCTCCAGCACCGGCCCCTCTGGCAATCGCCTTATCAACAGTATCACGCTTCATATTCGAACCGAGCGCTTTATCCACTGCCGTCCTAAGGCGAGGATTATCCTCTACATTGGGACCTCCAGCCTTAGCCGCAACAACCAGCTCTCTGATGAGCTTAGTAAATACCTTACCTCGCTTGGCATCCTGAGCTGCCTTGCGATGCTTGATATTGGCCCATTTACTGTGCCCTGCCATTGTTTTTTAGTCGCCTTAACCGTCTTTCTTACGCAGGCGAATGTTTAGCTCTCGCAACTGCTCTGAGTCCACATCTCCCGGCGCATCTGTCAGTAAGCACGCTGCAGATTGAGTCTTAGGAAATGCGATAACATCTCGAATCGAGTCCGCTCCAACCATCAACATAATCAGACGATCCAGTCCAAATGCCACACCCCCATGAGGTGGAGCACCAAACTTCAGTGCATCTAACAAGAAACCGAACTTTTCACGTTGTTCCGCCGGCTCAATGCCTAGCACTTCAAAAACCACCGCTTGCATGTCTTGATCATGAATACGAATAGATCCACCCCCAAGTTCCACTCCATTAAGTACCATGTCATAGGCTCTAGAGAGAGCATTAGCTGGGTCATTTTTTAGCTCTTCAACAGAGCATGACGGCGCAGTAAAGGGATGGTGTAACGGTGTCAAAGCACCGGAATCGGTAGTTTCAAACATTGGGAATTCTATTACCCATAGAGGAGCCCAATCACAAGTATAAAGACTTAAATCCTCGCCGACTTTGCACCGCAGTGCACCAAGAGCCTCAGACACTATCGAAAACTTATCGGCTCCAAAGAAAACAATGTCGCCATTGGCAGCTTCAAGTCGATCCATGATTGCTAGGGTAACTTCATCACCAAGGAATTTAATTATCGGAGATTGAAGACCATCAATACCTTCTTCCAGAGCATTGACTTTAATCCAAGCTAGCCCCTTAGCCCCATAGATACTGACGAACTTAGTATAATCATCAATTTGTTTGCGAGATATTTCAACTCCCCCTGGGACTTTAAGTGCTGTAACTCTGCACGACGGGTCATTAGCTGGCCCAGCAAATACTTTAAACTCTATATCCTTAAGTAAATCTTTGATCTCTACCAATTCAAGCGGAATTCGAAGGTCAGGTTTATCTGATCCATAGCGTTGCATTGCTTCCGCATAGGTAATTCTGGGGAAAGAAGAAAACTCTACACCCATATGCTCGTGGAATAAGCCACTCACCATCGCTTCAGTTGTGGACATAATGTCTTCTTCATCTATGAAAGAAGCTTCAATATCAATTTGAGTGAATTCGGGCTGTCGGTCAGCTCTGAGATCCTCATCTCTAAAACATTTTGCGATTTGATAGTAGCGATCAAATCCCGCGACCATCAGCATCTGTTTAAAGAGCTGAGGTGACTGAGGCATTGCAAAAAACTGCCCGGGATGAGTACGCGAAGGAATCAAGTAGTCTCTAGCCCCTTCAGGCGTTGCTCGGGTCATAATCGGTGTTTCAATATCCAAGAAGCCGTCATCAACTAGGTAGTTACGTATCGATGAGGTAATTTTGGAACGAAACCTCAAACTATTTTGCATCTCGTTACGGCGTAAATCCATGTAGCGGTACTTAAGTCGCACATCCTCACCAACAGTAACGAACTCGTCTAACTGGAATGGAGGAGTTTGCGCTGTATTAAGAATCTCAAGCTCAGTTCCATAAACTTCGATCTCACCAGTTCCCATATTTGGGTTAACAGTCGCTTCACTGCGCGCTCGTACTTTTCCGGTAACCTTCAAGACATATTCGGATCGAACGCTATCAGCTAGGTTAAAGAATTCCCCTGCATCAGAGTCAAACACCACCTGCACTATTCCCTCACGATCCCGTAGGTCGAGAAAGATAACGCCGCCATGATCACGCCGACGATCCACCCACCCCATAAGAGTAATCTCTTTGTCGTTGTCAGAACTTCTGACTAACCCGCAATAAACTGATCGATCCATTAGTATTTTATTCCTACTTTAAAAATTATTGCGAACTGGATGTGGCGCTAGTGTCTGAGCCCGATCCATTCGCCTTACTGTCTGCATTTTTACTATTTGAAGCACCCTTTGAAGAGCTTGATTGAGAAGATTCATCACCAATCACATTCTTCTTCTTACCACTCTTAAAATCTGTCTCATACCAACCGCTGCCGCTCAGCCGGAATCCCGCCGCCGAAATAAGTTTTTTAAGCGCGCTCTCATTACAGGAAGGGCATTCCAATAATGGAGCATCGCTCATTTTCTGTAACTTATCCATCTCATACCCGCATGACTCACAGCGGTATTCATAAATTGGCATACCTGCATTTCCTAACTCAAACAAGTTTAATTTAGCAGCTCAATCAAAGAGTGCTATTTCAAGGCGTCGCAGTATACATGAGCACCTGCCTTCTGAGAATGGCAGAAACGTCTCAGATTCAGCCGACAAATACATTTTTACTAAAATCAACGAAATTCGAGTGGCGCGGTTCCCAAACTAGGTCTATATATAAAAAAGCAAGTACGGATTAATCATGAAATAGAAATTCGGCAACAAGAACTAACTAATTCCAAAGGACTAAAGAATGACTGTCACTACCTCTTCGTCGGCACGAGATATGTCTCCAATCACCGAGCGCTTTCATAAAACAGACATTATTAACGAACTTGCAGATACAACTAGTCTCAATCGAAAACAGGTTATTGATGTTCTAGATGAACTAGCCGTAGTGATAGAGCGGCATGTTATCGATGGTTCTGTGGGCGAATTTATCCTTGCTGGACTTTTTAAAGTTACAACTGTTAAAAAAGAAGCCACAGGCGCTCATACTGGCATTAACCCATTTACTGGGAAATCTATTAAGTTCGCCGCAAAACCTGCTAGAACTTCAGTCAAGATACATCCCCTGAAAGGCTTAAAAGATATGGCATACTAAAGAAGCGTGCAGATTAGTGATTCAGTTTGTACTTATGCGTAGATTAACTAAAATGATCTTCAAGATTATTGCGCATAACCCATAAAAGCTTGGATAGCGCCTCATCATCATAGCGTAAAGCTGGCACCTGCCCCCACACAGGAGCAGGCCAACAGGCATCGGTTTTAAACCTGGACACATGGTGCATATGAAGCTGAGGGACCATATTCCCTATGGTTGCAATATTTAGCTTATCCGGGGAAAAAAGCTCAGTCAGACTGTTAGCAATAATGCAAGACTCATCGAGCAATTGCCTCCGATCACCGCTATCTAACTGAACTACTTCTGTAACACCTTCTCTACGTGGAACTAATATAACCCAAGGATAATTTGCATCCTTATTCAATAGCGCAGTGCTGAGAGGTAAATCACCAATATTTATCGTATCTGCCGCAAGTATTGGATGTAATTCAAACATTTTTAACCCTCAGGCTGGTTTACTGTATACCCCGGCAACTCTGCCCAGTAAAATGGTATCATCTATTATCAACCAGAGCTTAAGAGAAGTCATGCGCGCTAGCCAATATTTAATTACGACAAAAAAGGATTCTCCTGCTGATGCTGAGGTTGTCAGCCACCAATTAATGTTGCGTGCCGGAATGATTCGCAAAGCCGCATCTGGTCTCTACTCTTGGCTTCCATTGGGCTTGAAAGTTTTTAGGAAGGTTGAGGCGATTGTGCGGGAAGAAATGGATAAATCGGGCGCACTAGAGTTAATGATGCCAGTAGTTCAACCTGCTGACCTTTGGATAGAGTCTGGACGTTGGAGCCAATTTGGACCTGAACTATTGCGCATTAAAGATCGTCATGAAAGAGATTTTTGCCTTGGTCCAACCCATGAGGAAGTTATAACTGACATTATTCGCAATGAAATTAATAGCTACAAACAGCTACCAGCAAATTTTTATCAGATACAGACCAAGTTCCGTGATGAGCGCAGGCCCCGTTTTGGTGTAATGCGCACCAGAGAGTTTTGCATGAAAGACGCATATTCTTTTCATAGCAACCCAGTTTCACTGCAAGAAACCTACGATTTAATGTATCAAACCTATTCGACGATATTTGAAAGAACTGGACTGATATTTCGTGCCGTTATTGCAGACACCGGAAGTATTGGCGGCAGCCATTCTCACGAATTCCATGTTTTAGCTGACTCTGGAGAAGATGCTATTGTCTTTGCGTCTGAGGGAGATTACGCCGCCAATATTGAAAAAGCGGAAGCAATGGCGCCAAAGAAAACGACATCTAAAGGCATTGCCAAAATGGCAGATCTTGCCACCCCTGGAGTGCACACCATTGCTGATCTATGTACCTTTTTAGAGGTCAAGCCGGAGCAAACCCTAAAATCATTAATAGTCAGCGTAGAAACCAAATCTGGCGAAACTCAACTATTCGGCCTAATGCTAAGGGGCGACCACGACCTGAATGAGGTCAAAGCTAAGCAAGCTTTAGGATTAGGTTCCGACGTTACCTTTGCGTCGGAAGAGCAGATAAAAGCTGCTCTTCATTGCTCTCCAGGTTCTATTGGGCCCGTAAATCTCGGTTTGGACATGATAGTCGATCCCAGTGCAGCGAACCTAACTGACTTTGCTTGTGGCGCCAACCGCGATGGTTTTCACTTAACTGGAGTCAATTGGGGGCGAGATTGTGGCAGTTACAAAGTGGCCGATATAAGAAATGTTATTGCTGGAGATGTCAGTCCTGACGGAAAAGGAATTTTAGAAATAAAAAGAGGTATTGAGGTAGGTCATATTTTCCAATTGGGTACTAAATATAGCGAATCCATGAAGGCAACGGTGCTGGATGAAAATGGAAAAGAACAATTTATGAGCATGGGATGTTATGGCATCGGTGTAAGTAGAATTGTTGCTGCCGCTATTGAACAAAATCATGATGAAAACGGTATTATTTGGCCTGAAGCAATTGCCCCCTTCCACATCGCAATTGTGCCTATCAATATGCATAAATCTGATCGCGTTAAAACTGCCTGTGAGGATATATACACACAACTCACCGCTCTGGGTTATGAAGTGCTCTTTATGGATCAGCCTAAAGCGCGACTGGGTGGTATGTTGGCAGACATCGAATTGATTGGCATTCCTCATCGAGTTGTTATTGGGGAGCGCGGCTTAGACGACGGAACAGTGGAATATCGTCACAGAAAAGACTCAGAAAATCAGTATGTAAAGCATGAAGAGATTGTCATTTTTCTGCAACAAAACCGCGAGCAAGCACTCTAATTTGAAGGGGAAACAATGACCAGCCAACTTAATCCTCATGCCTTGCGCCTCCAAATAAGATCCAATCAATTTAAAGGGATGACGTCAGGCTATTGTCAGGGTTACGTGCAATGCAATATGGTCATACTGCCTCAGACCTGGGCTGAAGACTTTGCTAATTTTTGTCACGCCAATCCAAAACCCTGCCCGCTGATCGCAATCTCCAAGATGGGTAACCCTCTTCTACCAGAACTAGGCCAGGATGTTGACATTCGTCAAGATATTTCAAGCTATCGTATTTTTGAAGATGGCTCTCTCACTTCAGAGGTGAATAATATATCTTCTCTCTGGCAAAATGATTTCGTCGCTTTTTTACTCGGCTGCTCATTTTCATTTGAAGAGGCACTAATTGCCGAGAGCCTTGACGTTCGCAATATTAGCGAAGGGGTAAATGTCCCCATGTACAGAACTAACATCGATTGCACTCCTGCGGGCCCATTCAGCGGCAAGATGGTAGTCAGCATGCGGCCTTTTAACAAAGATAATGCGGCGTCGGCTTCAAAGATAAGTGGACGTTTCCCCGATGTGCATGGCGCTCCTATTCATTACGGCGACGCTAGTGCGATAGGCATCTCGGATATTAACAAACCAGACTACGGTGACCCCGTCAGCATTAATGACGGTGAGGCTCCACTGTTTTGGGCCTGCGGTGTAACACCTCAGGTTGCTTTGGAGCAAGCTAAGCCCCCAATCTGTATAACTCACAGCCCAGGGTGTATGTTAGTCACAGATCTATTAAATAGCTCCTTAGAAAAAGCTTAGTTGCACTGTTCTGTTTTTTAGTTAGGATAATATTATGACTCTACTTCTTAATTGTGATTTAGGCGAAAGCGCCAATATTGACAGCGAAAATGTCGATGCCAGCGTCATGCCGTTCATTGATCAAGCCAGCATCGCCTGCGGTTTCCACGCTGGAGATCCGGATGTCATGGCACAAACACTGATCTACGCTCTAGAAAACAAGGTTCAGATCGGTGCTCATCCAAGCTATCCTGATCGAGAGAATTTTGGTCGACTTTCAATGGATCTGCCCTACCAACAACTTATCGATATGATTAAAGAGCAGATATCAGCCCTAGTTAATATAGGCAAATCCCTCGGAGCTGAGGTCTCTTACGTAAAGCCACACGGGGCGCTCTACAATGACATGATGGCTAATGGCCATATTCGCAGTGCAGTAATGCAAGCCGTTAGTGAACATCCTGAGAACTTAGCTTTTATGCTACAGGCCACTCAAGAGAGCGATTTACATCGGCAAGAGGCTAATGTATTTGGATTAGATTTAATCTTTGAAGTCTTTGCTGACCGTTGTTATGCAGATAACGGAGCCCTACTCAGCCGCAGTCTTCCCGGCGCAGTCCACACTCGGGAAAGGATGCTTGAGCAGGTAAAACAACTACATGAAGATGGTTCGATTACAACAGTCAGTGGCCATCACTTAGCCCTAGATGCACATTCAATTTGTGTGCATGGTGATAATGCTGAGGGAGTCTCTGCAATCCAAGACATCCGACAGTTACTCAACCGATAATAAGTCATGATGAACCCAACAATTAATATTTCGGTGGCAGGAGAGAACTCTCTTATTCTTTATCTTGCAGATAACGCAGATTCAAAGGTTGCCACGCAAATTCAAAGTGTCACCGCTTTAATTACGGAACATTTGGGACCCATGCTCATAGATATCATCCCCTCTTATGCTTCCATTTTAATCATCTATGACCCACACCTAACCGATCACTTTGCAGTCTCTAAAGAAATTCAAAAAGCAATGACTATCCATGCGAACAGCGGAGATATATCAGCATCAAAGGTGGACAGTAAACTCGTTAAGCTGCCTGTCTACTATGGAACCGACTCAGGACCAGACCTAGAGAATTTAGCCTCCAATGCAAGACTCTCAGTTGAGGAAGTTATCAATATCCACCAAAGCATCGAGTATCGCGTCTATGCCATTGGTTTTGCTCCCGGATTTGCCTATCTTGGAGAGGTCGATGAGCGCATAGCTGCACCGCGCTTATCCACTCCACGTCAACGAGTGCCGCGGGGAGCAGTAGCCATTGCCGATCGCCAAACAGCAGTATATCCATCGATTTCTCCCGGAGGCTGGAATCTTATTGGGCTGTGCCCCACATTAATGTTCGATCCTAATGCTAAGCCCACCATGCCAGTCAAAACAGGTGATAGGGTTCAGTTCGAATCGATTGACGAACAGGCCTTCATAAAACTTGGTGGAGATCTTAGCAGCTTTGGAGATCTTAAATGATAGGATTTAAGGTTATCCAGCCAGGGCTTTTGAGCTTGATTCAAGATGCTGGAAGATTCGGGCAGCACCACATTGGATTAACAGTTGGTGGGCCCTCAGATCGAGATTCATTTAAGTGGGCGAATCGTCTTTGCTCCAACTCTGAAAACAGCGCAATTATCGAAATTACTGTGGGTGGGTTAGTTTTAGAGTCATCTATCGAAACCTACTTTGCTGTAACAGGCGCGTCTATTCCCTTGAGTATTAACAAGATACCTCGCAGTACCTGGACGCTTCATAAGGTAAACATTGGAGATCGAATAGAGATCGGTTTTGCAACCGTGGGTAGTCGCTGCTATTTATCTGTGGCCGGTGGTTTCGATATCGCCCCAGTATTTGGAAGTTGCTCAACCGTCACTAGAGAATCTATTGGCGGGCTGCATGGTGATGGCCGAGCAATTGAAGCAGGCGATT
>Ga0213868_10000035_pt1 | contig 109675 bp, 102 predicted proteins | sample PICome_9_FD_160087 | JGI IMG/M metagenome (GOLD analysis project Ga0213868, IMG submission 160087) | Coastal seawater microbial communities near Pivers Island, North Carolina, United States - PICO127 | ecosystem: Environmental > Aquatic > Marine > Coastal | place: USA: North Carolina... | reverse complement strand
ACGTTTTTGTTTTTAATGACAATTTTTGAAATAAGAATACTGAATTGATAAAGTATTATAACCGGTATTGCAACAATAATTTGACTAGCGACATCTGGCGGAGTGATGATTGCCGCAAGAATGAGAACAATTACCAAGGCGTATTTTCGGTTTTTCTTTAAAAATACTGGCGTAACCAAACCAATTTTGGTTAAAAAGTATATGACGATAGGCAATTCAAAAATAAATCCTGAGGCTAAAACCGAAGCCCGAACAAGACCGATATAAGAATTTAAATCAAAATCATTATGAACTTGATTTGCCACACTGTAAGTCCCCAAGAAATTAATAGATAACGGGCATATTACATAATATCCAAAAAGAACACCAATAAAAAATAGTACCGATGAAAAAAATAAAAATCCTCTGGAGTGTTTGCGTTCTTTTGTATAAAGTCCTGGGCTTATAAATTTCCAAAACTCATACAATACATAGGGGAAAGCCAAAATAAAACCAAATGTTATAGACGTCCATATGTGAGCAGAAAATTGCCCAGCCATTGTTCGGCTTTGAACTTCAAAATCAAAAACGGTATCACAAAAGCTGTCATAGCCAATAAGATTTGAAGCATTGCAAAGCATGTCGTATGTAAAGAAATCTGGTTTTGTGGGGCCGAAAATGATAACATCAAACAAAAAACTTTTGCCTAAAAAGGCAAGTGTTGCTGCTGAAATAATAGCAATGGTAGAACGAATAATGTGCCATCTTAGTTCTTCAAGATGATCAAGGAATGACATTTCTTTCTCCTGTGTCATGATTACAATATTCCTTCTTTCATAAGGTCATGAAGGTGAATGACCCCAGCGTACATTTCGTTGTCCGTAACAAGTAGTTGAGTGATTTGATGTTTTTCCATCAATTGCATGGCATCTACTGCCATGGCGTTGATGTCTATTGACTTGGGGTTCTTGGTCATAATATCGATGGCGGATAAATTAGTAAAGTTTTCAGTCTTCGCCAACATTCTCCTTAAATCACCGTCTGTAATTATTCCCTTAATTTTATTTTGTTCTATAACTGCACTTACACCAAGCCGCTTCTCAGAAATTTCGATTATAACGTCCTTAATGTTTGAATTTAGTCCGACATTTGGTTTTTCATTATTCATGGCTAGGTCTCTTACGGTAAGAAATAACTTTTTTCCAAGCGCTCCACCTGGGTGGTATTTTGCAAAATCATCGCTCGAAAAATCTTTCATTTGTAACAAACAAACCGCTAAAGCATCACCAATCACTAATTGAGCGGTAGTGCTTGTTGTTGGTGCTAAGTTATTTGGGCAAACTTCTTTATCTACATAGGAATTAAATACAAAATCAGATTCTTCTCCAAGAAATGAATTTTTATTTCCCGTGATGGCAATCAGCGGGTTTCCTGCTCGTTTAAGTAAGGGCACTAGCACTTTAATTTCAGGTGTATTTCCGCTTTTGGATATACAAATAATAATATCCTTTTTTTGTACCAAGCCTAGGTCCCCGTGAATAGCGTCAGCTGCATGCATAAAGATCGAAGGTGTTCCTGTGGAGTTTAGTGTAGCTACGATTTTGTTGGCAATAATTGCACTTTTACCAATCCCTGTAATTATGACACGCCCATTTGATTTAAGAATTAGTTCTACAGCCTCAGCAAATGAATCGTCGAGAAAATTAACGATATTTTTTATTGCATCTCCTTGTTCAGAAATAGACCGTTTTGCTGCTTCAATAATCACGCTTTTAGATATTAAAGTTTTCATAATTTATTGTGTAGTACAGTAAATATAGTTATCTTAGAATTGGATTGCAAAAAAACAAAAAATTAGTGGATAATCATTATTTTTAATACAAGTTAACTTTTTATTATACTGTTGATCCATTTACCGATTTAAATATTTTAATGAATACATCTTCCGAACATCTTCACAAAGCTTTAAAAAATTATTTTGGCTTTAATCAGTTTAAAGGGCTTCAAGAACAAGTTATTCAAAGTATAATGTCTCGCCAACATACATTTGCAATTATGCCAACTGGTGGCGGCAAATCGTTGTGTTATCAACTACCGGCGCTTATGCAAGACGGTACAGCCATTGTTGTTTCACCTCTTATTGCGCTGATGAAGAATCAAGTGGATGCCATTCGAGGGGTCTCTGAAAGCCAAGGTGTTGCTCATGTGCTTAATTCCTCGCTTAACAAAACCGAGATTAAACAAGTAAAGTCCGATATTGAAGCTGGTACAACAAAATTATTATACGTCGCACCAGAATCATTAGCTAAGGAGGACAACAAGGAGTTTTTAAGAAATCAAAAAATCTCCTTCATGGCTGTTGACGAAGCCCATTGCATTAGTGAATGGGGGCACGATTTCAGGCCAGAATATCGAAATTTAAGACAGATAGTTCAGCACATTGGCGATGATGTTCCCATAATAGGATTGACAGCAACTGCAACCCCCAAGGTTCAAGAAGATATTCTTAAAAATCTATCAATTACAGACGCTAATACATTCAAAGCTTCTTTCAATCGACCTAATCTTTATTATGAAATTGTCCCCAAGACTAGCCAGGTGGATAATGATATTATACGTTTTATTAAACAAAACGAAGGGAAATCCGGCATAGTATACTGTTTGAGTAGAAAGCGAGTTGAAGAATTAGCGCAGATTCTCCAAGTCAACCAAGTAAAAGCACTTCCTTATCATGCTGGTCTAGATGCTAAAACTCGATCAAAACATCAAGATATGTTTCTAATGGAAGATGTAGATGTCATAGTCGCGACAATTGCGTTTGGTATGGGTATAGATAAACCTGATGTACGCTTTGTTATACATCATGATATTCCAAAAAGTATAGAAAGTTATTATCAAGAAACGGGCCGTGCTGGACGCGATGGGGGTGAGGGACACTGTCTTGCATATTATGCGTATAAAGATATTGAAAAATTAGAAAAATTCATGTCGGGTAAGCCCGTAGCCGAGCAAGAAATTGGTTTTGCTTTACTCCAAGAAGTGGTGGCATTAGCCGAAACTTCTATATCTCGAAGAAAATTTATTCTATACTATTTTGGTGAGGAATTTGACAACGATAGCGGAGATGGAGGAGATATGGATGATAATGCGCGTTATCCCAAGCCTCAAGTTGAAGCTAAAGATCATGTAGTTCTGTTGCTTAACACAGTGCAGCAAACCAAAGAAAAATACAAGATAAAAGATTTAGTCAAGGTAATTATTGGGGAAGAGAATGCATTAATTTTATCACATAAAACTAATGAACAAGCCTTTTTTGGTTGTGGTAAATCCAAAGACGTTGATTATTGGATGGCTCTTGTTAGGCAAGTTTTGGTATCAGGGTTACTAAAAAAGGATATTGAATCATATGGTGTAGTTAAAATTTTAAATAGCGGACTTGACTATCTGAAAGCGCCAAAGTCATTTAAAATGACTGAGGACCACAACTATTCTAACCAATCGACGGGGGTCTACGGCAAGTTACCAAAAACTGAAACTGATCAGACTTTGTTTCGCATGCTTAAAGATTTGAGAAAATCAAATGCAAAAAAAATGGGAGTACCTCCATTTGCGATTTTTCAAGATCCATCACTTGAAGATATGGCACTCAAATACCCAATATCCATTGAGGAGCTGCAAAATATCCACGGAGTTGGTGAGGGTAAGGCCAAACGCTACGGACGAGATTTTGTTGCCCTAATTGATGCATATGTTAAGGAAAATGACATCACTAGAGTTGAAGATTTGGTTATTAAATCTACGGGATCAAATTCTTCTTTAAAGCTTTATATTATTCAAAATATCGATCGAAAATTGCCTTTTACAGACATTTCTACCGCTAAAGGAATGGAAATGAATGAGTTTATAAAGGAATTAGAATCTATTGTTTTTTCCGGAACTAAGTTGAATATTAATTATTGGGTCGATGAGGTTTTGGACGAAGACCAGCAAGAAGAAATTCATGAGTATTTTATGGAATCTGATACAGACGATATTGAAGCTGCCATCGAAGAATTTGATGGGGATTATGACGACGAGGAACTCCGTCTGTACCGAATCAAATTTTTTAGTGAAGTAGCCAACTAATCTATCATAAATTTCTTTCTTTTTTAAAAGCTCCTTACATTTGCTTTTTTAAAAAATTAAACAAAAAATCTAAAACAAATGCAAGACGGTCTTTATGCCAAATTCACAACTTCAAAAGGAGAAATCTTAGTAAGTTTAGAGTATCAAAAAACCCCCGGAACAGTAGGAAACTTTGTTGCTCTCGCTCAAGGAAACTTAGAAAATGCAGTTAAAAAACAAGGTCAACCTTATTACAACGGCTTAAATTTTCACCGTGTTATTCCAGATTTTATGATTCAAGGTGGATGTCCTCAGGGTACCGGGACGGGTAATCCAGGTTATAAATTCGATGATGAGTTTCACCCAGAGCTTAAGCACAATCAATCGGGAATTTTATCTATGGCTAATGCAGGTCCTGGCACTAATGGTAGTCAATTTTTCATTACTCACGTTCCAACACCATGGTTAGATGGTAAACATACTGTTTTTGGTAAAACCATTGAGGGCCAGTCTGTAGTGGACAGCATCGCACAAGGCGATTCTTTAGACTCTCTAGAGATTTTAGCAGTTGGTGCTGAGGCTGAAAAGTTTAACGCCATAGAGGCCTTTAGAACTTTTGAGGGGTCACGTGCTAAAAGGATTGAAGAAGAAAAAGCTGCTATTGAGGCTCAAATTGAAAAATTAGCAAACGGTTTTAATAAAACTGAAAGTGGTCTCCGCTATCAAATTTTACAACAAGGAGAAGGAAAAAAAGCTCAAAAAAACGATCTAGTATCTGTGCATTACAAAGGGCAATTAGCTGATGGAACTGTTTTTGATTCGTCGTACAAAAGAAATGATCCCATTGAATTTACTCTTGGAGTTGGGCAGGTAATTGCTGGATGGGATGAAGGTATCGCCTTACTTCACGTTGGCGAAAAAGCTAGGTTTGTTATTCCAAGTACGTTGGCCTATGGAAGCCAAGGTGCTGGAGGTGTAATACCTCCTAACGCTAATTTGATTTTTGACGTTGAGTTAGTTGCTATCAAATAGCTTACTGCCTCTGTTTTTTAATTTTTTGTCGCTAACAAAACTAAATAACTAAATTGTTCACAAACAACTTAATTTTATTCGTAAAATTTAAATAGTTATTTGTAAATTTGTTTGCGTTTATAAGCGCAGAATGACACAAACTACAACTAAATACATCTTTGTTACTGGAGGTGTGAGTTCATCACTAGGCAAAGGCATAATAGCTGCATCTTTGGCGAAGCTTCTTCAAGCCCAAGGTTACCGTGTCACTATTCAAAAACTCGATCCGTACATCAACATCGACCCTGGTACATTAAATCCTTATGAGCATGGTGAATGTTATGTCACTGACGATGGTGCAGAAACAGATTTAGACCTTGGTCATTATGAGCGGTTTTTAAATGTATCTACATCACAAGCCAACAACGTTACCACTGGGCGAATATATCAAAGTGTTATTGATAAAGAACGATTGGGTGTTTTTCTTGGTAAAACAGTACAAGTTATCCCGCACATTACAGACGAAATCAAAGAGCGAATTAAGTTATTAGGATCTTCCGGCGACTACGATATAGTCATCACTGAAATTGGTGGAACTGTTGGCGATATAGAATCTCTACCCTATGTTGAAGCAGTGCGCCAGCTCAAATGGGAAATGGGTAATAACAATGCTTTGGCCATTCATTTAACGCTTATTCCTTATCTATCCGCAGCTGGAGAATTGAAAACGAAACCCACGCAACACAGCGTGAAGACCCTTATGGAAAGTGGTGTGCAAGCTGATATTTTGGTTTGTCGTACTGAACATGAACTTGGTCAGTCTATTCGTACTAAATTAGCTCGGTTTTGTAATGTCAAAGAAGAATGCGTAATTCAGTCTATAGACGCATCAACAATATATGATGTACCAAATTTAATGCTTGACGAAGGCTTAGATAAAGTTGTTTTAAATCAACTTAATCTCCAACGCCACCAGCCTGATCTTTCGTCTTGGAATACTTTTTTACATCGCCACAAAAACCCTACACATGAAATCACTATTGGCTTAGTTGGAAAATATGTCGAGTTGCAAGATTCGTACAAATCAATCCTTGAAGCATTTATCCACGCTGGTGCAGCAAATGAAGTTAAAGTTAACGTAAAGTCCATCCACTCAGAGCATATTAATTCAGCAAATATATCAGCGCTATTTTCAGACTTAGACGGTGTTCTGGTAGCTCCAGGTTTTGGTGAACGTGGAATAGAGGGTAAAATTGAAGCCATCAAGTATGTTCGTGAGAATAATATCCCATTTTTCGGTATTTGCTTAGGAATGCAAATGGCAGTAATTGAATTTGCCCGTACAGTTTTAGGTCACAAAGATGCCAACTCATCTGAGATGAATGATTCTACAGAAAACCCTGTAATTGACTTGATGGAAGACCAAAAGCAAATCGAGGAAATGGGAGGTACAATGCGTCTTGGGTCATGGGGCTGTTCGATATCAAAGCCATCCATTGCTTACGATGCTTACAAATCTAATGCTATAAACGAACGGCACAGACACCGATACGAATTTAATAATTTGTACAAATCCGAAATTGAGGCAAATGGAATGATTGCTACAGGAATAAATTCCGAAACTGGTCTTGTAGAAATTATAGAGATACCCAAGCACTGTTGGTTTGTAGGGGTTCAATACCATCCTGAATATAAAAGTACGGTAGCCAAACCACACCCTTTATTTAAGGCCTTTATTAAAGCAGCACTGAAAAACAAAACATCCAATTAAAACATTATTTAAATTGGCAGATATATACCAATTAAATCACCAATCATGGAAGAAAAAAAATTAGATACAAATTCACTTATTGGATTTTTGCTCATTGGAGCTATTTTACTGTACATGTTATGGCAAAATCAACCCACAGCCGAACAATTAGCCGCACAAGAAGCCCAAAAAGAACAAATAGACAAAAACACAGAGGCTGGCCTTAGAACTGAAGCTGTTTATCCTGATCAAAATATTGCTCAAGCACAGCAAAAGAGTCAAATAGGGGATTTTGCCTATTCGTTAGAATTACCATCTGCTAAAGACGATTTTACTACATTTGAAAATGATTTATTGGCTTTAAAAATTAATAATAAGGGAGGTGAGATATCTGAAGTAAAGCTCAAAACTTTTGTCAACTACGATTCCATACCAGTCTTTCTTGTAAAAGAAGGCACAGCCCGATTTAATTTGAGTTTCTCCACAGCAGACAATAGAACATTAAACACTTCCGATTTGTACTTTGAGCCCTCTTATGCAACAAAAGGAAATAACACAGTTTTATCCATGAAACTAAAAGTTTCGGAGGACCAATACTTAGAATATATTTACACGCTTAAACCCAACGATCATATGCTAGGGTTTTCCGTGCGTTCTCAAGGCCTTTCCAGTACTTTTAACTCAAACCAAGCTGCAAATTTTGAGTGGGATCTTAAAGCACTTCGGCAAGATCAGAGCATTACATTTGAAAACAGGTACACCCGCTTATCCTATGAGTATGACGGTGACAAAACAAGCAAACTTTCTCAAGCTGGTGAGGATGAAGAAGATTTAGAAAATGTTTCTTGGATTTCGTACAGACAGCATTTCTTTAGTTCTATTTTGGTCCCTGACTCACCTCTAAAAAAAGCGCGTATAAGTTCTTTTGATCTCGTTGATGATGAAACGATTGATACGGTATATACCAAGCGCTACAATACAAAATTTCCAATCAATTATACAGCTGGAGAATTGGCATATAACATGAATTTCTATTTTGGACCAACCTACAATAAGGTCCTAGAGAAGTACAATAAAAACCTTGAAGGTAGTATTCCATTTGGATGGGGTATTTTTGGGTGGATTAACAAAGCTGTATTTAGTCCTTTATATGCTTGGTTAAGCAGCTTTTTATCTTATGGTATTGCTATTATTGTGATGACTATAATGGTCAAAATTTTGTTGTCATTTGTTCAGTACAAACAGTTCTTATCTCAGGCAAAAATGAAGATTCTAAAACCTGAGTTAGATGCTATTCGTCAAAAGCACAAGAAAGACAAGATGAAGGCCCAACAAGAAACATTGGCCTTACAAAACAAGGCAGGTGCTAGCCCAATAAGCGGCTGTCTTCCTGGATTACTTCAAATTCCTGTGTTTTACTCTTTGTTTATGTTTTTTCCCATAGCTTTTGAGTTGCGTCAAAAACCATTCCTTTGGGTAGAAGATTTGAGTTCTTACGACACTATAGCAGAATTGCCTTTTAATATTCCATTTTATGGGGATCATATTAGTTTATTTCCTATTCTTGCATCCATCGCAATTTTCTTTTACATGCGAATGACAACAGGTCAGAACATGGCCAACCAGCCAGTCCAAGAAGGTATGCCAGACATGGCAAAAATGATGAAATACATGATCTATTTCTCACCTCTTCTAATGTTGTTTTTCTTTAATAATTATGCTTCTGGTTTGAGTCTTTATTACTTCGTTTCAAACCTAATCAGTATAGGTATAATGCTCGTGATCAAAAATTATATTATTGATGAAGAAAAGGTATTAGCCAAAATTAATGTTAGTAAAGCCAAACCAAAGAAACAAAACCGTTTTCAGAAGAAAATGGCTGAGATTATGGAGCAGGCTGAAAAACAAAAGGCAGCTCAAGAGCGCAGAAAAAAATAGCTTACATATTTTCTCGATTTATATTTATTAAATTTGCTTCATGAAAACAGTTGTAGTTGGACTTTCTGGTGGAGTAGATTCTAGTGTCGCAGCCTATTTGTTGAAGCAACAAGGGTATAGTGTCATTGGCTTGTTTATGAAAAACTGGCACGACGATTCTGTTACTATATCCGATGAGTGTCCTTGGCTTGACGACAGTAATGATGCTATGTTGGTGGCTGAAAAGCTAGAAATACCTTTTCAAACCGTAGATTTAAGTGAAGAATACAAGGAGCGTATAGTGGATTATATGTTTCGTGAATATGAGCTGGGCCGTACACCAAACCCCGATGTTTTATGCAATAGGGAAATTAAATTTGATGTTTTTCTTAAAATTGCGCTTTCTCTTGGTGCCGATTTTGTAGCCACTGGTCATTATTGTAGAAAATCTGTTACAGATTCAGGATCTAAATCAATAGAATATCGATTATTGTCCGGCGTAGATTCTGCGAAAGACCAATCTTATTTTCTTTGTCAACTATCTCAGGAACAATTAGCAAAAACTCTTTTTCCAATAGGTGAATTGACAAAGCCAGAAGTTAGAAAAATAGCAAAGGATTTGAGTTTAGTAACAGCCGATAAAAAAGATTCTCAAGGATTATGTTTTATTGGTAAAGTTCGCTTACCTGATTTTTTGCAACAAAAATTGAAGCCTAAAACAGGATCTATAGTTGGAATTTCAGAAGAATTTGAAACTTATCTCACGTCACCACCAATTTTTGATTCTAAGGAAGATGCTTTGGCTTATGCTGCTTCAAAACCGATATATTCAATAACGGACGGAACTGTTTTAGGGACTCATCAAGGGGCACATTTTTTCACCAAAGGCCAGCGCAAGGGTTTGGCAATCGGCGGCACTAAAGAACCTCTTTTTATAATTGATACTGATGTTGTTGAAAATATAGTTTACGTTGGTGAGGGTAAAAATCATCCTGGATTACTACGCTCATCTTTATTTGTTCCTAATCACGATCTTCATTGGGTACGTCCAGCTTTAGCAATAAGCTCTGGAGAAGAGCTTAATGTTTTGGCACGGATTCGCTATCGTCAACCTCTTGAGCCAGCGATTCTTTATCAAACGAAGCAAGGGCTTTACATTACTTTTTCTAACCCGCAAACAGCAATAACAGAAGGACAGTTTGTTGCGTGGTATTTAAATGATGAATTAGTTGGTTCGGGTGTAATTTCTTAAATTGTGGTATCATTTTTAGTGAATAATATTTTCGTTAAAACTATATCATGACCAAACTATTCAATATAAAGTACCCAATCATTCAGGCTGGAATGGTTTGGAATAGCGGGTGGAAATTGGCCTCTGCGGCATCAAACTCTGGTATTTTAGGACTTATTGGTGCTGGTTCGATGTACCCAGAGGTACTTCGTAAACATATTCAGAAATGTACTGCTGCTACATCAAAACCATTTGGTGTTAACGTCCCATTACTCTATCCAAATATTAAAGAAATTATGCAGATTATTGTAGATGAAGGCGTCAAGATTGTGTTCACTTCAGCAGGTAATCCATCGGTTTGGACATCTTGGTTAAAGAAACATGGCATTACTGTTGTTCATGTAGTTAGTAGTGTAAAATTTGCCCAAAAAGCAGAAACTGCAGGAGTTGATGCTGTTGTAGCCGAAGGCTTTGAAGCAGGCGGACATAATGGAAGAGAAGAAACGACTACTTTTGCTCTTATCCCAATGGTTTGTAAGTCCGTATCCATACCTGTCATCGCTGCTGGGGGTATTGCCACAGGCAGGGCAATGTTAGCAGCAATGACCTTAGGTGCTCATGGTGTTCAAATAGGAAGTCGATTTGTAGCAAGTACCGAGTCATCTGCCCATGAAGCATTTAAAAATCTTGTGGTTTTAGCCCAAGAGGGATCTACAAAACTTACACTAAAAGAATTAACTCCTGTTCGCTTGTTGAAAAATAAATTTTTTAATGAGTTGATGGAATTATACAAAAACAATCCAACCAACGATGAACTCAAAGCGCATCTCGGAAGGGGACGTGCTAAAAAGGGTATGTTCGAAGGAGATTTAGACGAAGGGGAATTAGAAATTGGTCAGATAGCAGCTACTATAGATGACATCTTACCTGTATCCAAAATCGTAAAAAATTTAGTAAAAGAATTTAATTTTGCAGCTGCTGAAATTAGCAATTTAACATTAAAATAAATGACCTCACGTAAACAACAATTAGAAGCATTTGACCGCTTATTAACTATTATGGACGAATTGCGCTCCAAGTGTCCTTGGGATAAAAAGCAGACCTTGGAGTCTCTGCGTCCACTTACTATTGAAGAAACCTATGAATTGGCTGATGCCATTTTAGATCAAAACTTAGAAGAGGTTAAAGGGGAGTTGGGTGATTTATTGTTGCACATTGTATTTTACGCCAAAATTGGAAGCGAATCTAATGACTTTGATATCACAAGTGTACTAAACGGTATTTGTGAAAAATTAATTCAGCGTCATCCCCATATTTATGGTGACATCAATGTAGAAAGCGAACAGGAGGTAAAACAAAATTGGGAAAACATCAAACTTAAGGAAGGTAAGTCGAGTGTGTTACAAGGTGTTCCTAAAAGTTTACCTGCTTTAGTTAAAGCAACACGTATTCAAGAAAAAGTTGCAGGTGTAGGTTTTGATTGGGAAGAACCAGAACAAGTATTTGCGAAAATAGAGGAGGAGTTAAATGAATTGCGTGATGAGGTTAGAACCAATAATCAGCAAGCTATTGAAGCTGAGTTTGGTGATGTTTTGTTTTCATTGATTAATTATGCTCGTTTTCTTGGCGTAAATCCAGAGAACGCCTTGGAACGCACAAATAAGAAATTTATTAAGCGGTTTCAGTATCTGGAACAACAGGCCAAGTTAAAAAAACGAACATTATCAGACATGTCTCTTAGTGAGATGGATGTCATTTGGGAAGAAGCAAAACGGGTATAGGGTTTACTTAATCGTTCTTTTGATGTTGGACAGCTTTTTGGTCCATTGCTCTAATTGAGTTTTGTGTCTTTCAATTTTCTTTTGTACATCGAGAACCATAGGGTTATCGTCAGCAACATTAGAGAAAAATTGGAGGTTGTTTTCTAATTGGTTCATTTCAGATTTAATTTCATCTATTTTTTTGCGCACAAATGAAATTTCATTATTAAGTGCTTTTGGGTCTTTACTTAATTCTTGAATTTTATTGGTGTATTTTAGCGTTTTTAATTCATCTTCGCTCACACCAATATTTTCAAGTAGCTCACTTAAAACTTTAAAAAATTCCCTATCAATAGAGCGTTTATTCTTAGGAACGCGTCCTATTGCTGCCCATTGCTTTGACCATTGCTTGACCACTTGTAAATCTGCTTCTTTGTCGTTTGTTGACTTGAAAGATTTAAGTTCTTCAAAGAGTTGTTTCTTATGAGTCAATGCATCATTTTCTTCAACAGTTCCTGCATTCTTTTGTTCATGATAACGATCAAAAAAGTGGTTACAAGCTGCTCTAAATTCACTCCATAGTTTGTTGCTGTCTTTTCTTGAGATATGACCAATTTTCTTCCATTGATTTTGAATGTTTTTCATCAAAACAACAGTAGTTTCTAAGTCCTCGTTGTCTTTGTTTTGAACTGCAATTTCTACTAACTCTTTTTTCTTTTTAAGATTCTCACTATGGGCCTTTTTCAGCTGTTTATAAAAGTTGTTTTTAGATTTATTAAAATTACGCACAGCGGTTTTGAAATCCGTCCATGATTGATTTCTTTTTTTTCTTGGTACCCCTCCAATTTTGAAAAACTCTTCTCGAAGTGCTTCAACTTCTTTCACTCGTTTTTGCCACTCAGTATGGCTGTCGTATTCAATTTCAGAAATACTTTTTATTTTATCAATAATCAGTTCTTTAGCCTCAAAATTGATCATTAACTCTTTTTCAATTTGGACATTGTAAGCCTGTCGTTTATCGTTAATAACCTTTGTAGCCGCACCAAATTGCTCCCATAATACTTCACGATATTCTTTAGCTACTGGGCCTAGTTCTTCTTTCCAAATTTTGTGTAAAGCCTGTAGTTCTCTAAAAGCACGGCCTAAATTTTCTTCAGATGCGAGTGCTTCAGCACTTTTAATTAGTTTTTGTTTTTTCTCTAAATTGTGCTGGTAATCACGGTCACGTAAATCCCTGTTTAGGTGTAAGAAATCATAAAATTTCTCTACGTGATGACGGTAGTTGTTCCAGACATTATTAGCATCTTTGGGCGGTACCTTACCTAGTTTACGCCATTGTTCTTGTAAATCTTTAAATTTATTGTAGGTAGTAGTACTGCTTTGACTAACATCAATTAAGCCTTTTATATTTTCTATAATTTTAAGTCTCGATTCTAAATTTTCCTTAAAATTTTGTGTTTTTTGCTTTTGGTATTTTTCGTTCTTATCTCGAAATTGTTTTGATAGTGCATTAAATTGTTTTTTTATTGGGCTGTCAAAACTAAAATCAATACTGTTGCCTCCTTCAGCTAAAAATGCTTCTTTTTTATCATTTAATATTGCTGAAAACTTTTCATTGAATACTCTTCTTATGGCGTTAATTTTATTTCGGGTGGAGTAGAGGTCATCGTTTTTCAGCAATTCTTCAAAGTATGAAACCAGAGCTTCTAAAGAATAGTCATTGTAGTTAACGTCTTTTTTTTGCTCTTCAATATTGTTATTTTCTTGTGATACTTCTGAAGCAGTTTCTTTAGGCTTAGGCGAACTTTCGGTTTTATCTGGAGTTAATTCTTTTTCAGAAGTTGGTGTACTTTCTTTTTCAGTCTTTTCTTTAGAGCTTGGGCTTTGCTCATCACTTGACTCAAAGTTTGTAGACTCTTCTTTTTTTTCGTCTAATATTCCATCTGCTTCCTGCAGGATGTCGTGCGTTGTCATAATCTAAGGTTTTGGGTTCGATCTTGCTTAAGACCATAAATATACACTTATCCCTTAAATTTACAAACTCAAAATATTTCTCTAAATTATAAATGCCAAATTTCCCATGATTTTTCGGCTTGTAAGTGTAGCATTTCTAGACCGTTAATTGTTTTTGCACCTGCTTTTTTTCCATATTTCAAAAATTTAGTTTCCATTGGATTATAAATTAAGTCATAAACTAAATGATTTTCACTGAGTTCTCCGTATGGAATATTTGGACAATCTTCAGTATTTGGATATGTACCAAGCGGCGTAGAATTTATTATGATGGTATGCTCTTTAATATCTTGAGTATGTAAATCTTCATATTTGTAGATTTCTTTGTTATGGTTTTTACGCGAAACAAATCTAACCTCTATCCCAAGACATTCCAAAGCATAGGCAATTGCTTTTGATGCTCCTCCTGTTCCTAAAATTAGTGCTCTTTTATGAGTTTTATTAAGGTGAGGTTGTATGCTTTTAGAAAACCCGTGGTGATCGGTGTTGTAACCTATTAATTTGTCATTTTCGATTTTGACTGTGTTTACTGCACCGATGGCTTTTGCCTCTTCATCTAATTCGTCCAAAAAGGGGATGATAACTTCTTTGTAGGGGATTGTAACATTAAGTCCTGAAATCGTATTGGTCTCAAAAATACTAAGGAACTTATTTATAGATTGTAGGTCGAAATTTTTATAAACACAGTTTAATTTTTCTTGCTCAAATTTTTTAGAAAAATATGTTCTAGAAAAAGAATAATCAATATTTTTTCCAATTAAACCAAATAGCTTCATAGTTCTTTATTTTGATTATTTCCATAGTATTCTAGGCTTAAAACAATGCCAATACCTAGTAAAATAAAGCATATAGCATAAAAGGTATTAATGTTGATTTCAGGGATAAAGCGATCGAAATTTTCAATAATTTGCTTCCCCCTAGAATCTAATTGAACTAACCCTTCATGATTTGTTTTATAAATTGTTTCCTTCCAAGGCCAGACTACACCAAGCGAGCCACTAATAAACCCCATAATGAGCGCCAGTGTGTTATTTTTGTAGCGCTTTAAGACATAAGATAAGAAATGCGACAAACTAACAAGTCCAACAATAGAGCCTATTGTGAATACGAGTAATATTTTAAGCATGCTTATGTAATAAGAATCAGAAAACACATGAAAATTCCCACTAAATAAAGCGATAATTACTTCATACAAGGCATTTACCGCATCGACCAGTAGTAAAACATAATTCCCAAGAAGAATAAGGATAAAAGATCCAGAAAACCCAGGAAGAGTCATTCCCGTAATACTAATCATGCCACAGAAAAACACAAAGAGTAAATTATCATTCTCAGTAGCCGGGTCTAATAAACTAATACCCAGCCCTAAGCAAATACCTGTAAAGGTGATAAAAATAGTAGCTTTATTCCAAGATTTAAAGTCTTTATATATGTATATAACAGATCCAATAATCATCCCAAAGAATACACTCCACACATATAATTCGTACTGTACGATAAGGAAATCTAGTGCTTTAGAAACACTAAAATAACTGATGATCATCCCTAAAAAAAGTAGACTCAAAAATCGCCCATTTACATAATTGAAAAATGCAGTAAATCGTCCCGTAAAAAGTAACATTAATCCTTTGCGGTTAAACTTTTGAAGCGAATAAATAAATTCCTCGTAAAATCCTGCAACAAAGGCTACAATACCACCTGAAACACCAGGCACCTTGTTTGCAGTTCCCATTGCCAGTCCCTTTGTTATGAGTATTAGTTTGTCTTTTATGGAATTGTATTTAGCCAATATTTTTGTTTTTCATACCAATTTTTTCTAAAAAGAAGATCATAAGAAAACCAAAAATCATGAGCCCAATAGATGATAATATCTGTGGATCACCATCAAAATAAAATGGTGCGATACATTGTTCATTCAGCGGAACATTAATTCCTTCTGAGTTTTCTCTAAAACTAAGTGTTTTTTTCCATGGCCATATTTTTGAAAGCGAACCAATCATGAACCCTGTCAGTACGGCTAAAGTCATATTTTTGAATCTTTTGAATAACCATTTAAGTAACCTGGAAAACGATAAAATACCAATTAAAGCACCAGTCATGAATATCGTTATTTTCGCTATATCTTTGTCATTTAGTGCTTGTAGAACATTGGCGTAACTACCTAAAATGACCAAGATAAAAGCGCCAGAAATTCCGGGAAGAATCATAGCACAAATAGCGATAGCTCCGGACAAAAACAAGTACCAGTTGCTGTCGGAATTTCCCAAAGCATTCAATTGTGTGAGTTGGTAAGCAAAAACCCCTCCTAAGATCAAGCCTAAAAATACAGCAGAATTCCATTGATTGATTTTCTTAAGTACAAAAATTATACTGGCCAGCACAAGACCGAAAAAAAAGGCCCAGAGTAATACTGGCTCTTCAAGAAGAAGCCAAGTAACTAATTTAGAGAGTGTGAGAATGCTTAAAAGTATACCTCCAAACAGCGCAAGTAAAAAATTACCATTAATCTTTTTCCATGTAGCCGATACCCCCTGCAACTTTAAAGTTTTTAAACTATTTAAATTAATGGAGTTAAGTGTAGCTATTAATTCCTCATAAACCCCGGAAATAAATGCAATTGTACCACCAGAAACGCCTGGAACAACATCCGCGGCACCCATAGCCATTCCTTTGAACACAAGAATGAAATAATCAACGAAATTACGTTTCATATCAATAGATTTGTAAACGCTAACGATAAATAAATTAGTTGGACGCTTTATTGTAGCTTTTAATGAAATGTGAAACTGCTTTTTGCGCGTAAATTTCAGGAAATAATTCTTCTAAAATAAAAACATGTTCAGCATTGGAGTGAAGTGCTGTGAGTAAGTGTGTATATCCAGTTTCTGACTCATTCAGCTTAAAGCAAATACCAGCAATTCTAAATTCCAATTCTTCACTCTTAGGATGCTGCTCTAAAGCTTGAACAAAATTATATTTCGCAGATTCTAATTCCCCTAACTTGAGTAGTATATCTCCTCTAGAAATCCAAGTTTCAAGACTGCATTCTCCAAGCTCTAGAGTTCGTTTGTAACCACGCTCGGCTTCTTCAAGATAGTTCAAGCGTTCATTAATTTTAGAGTAAAACAACCAATAATTAGCATTTTCACTGTCAATATCAATGGCTTTGTTTATGTAGAATAAAGATTTCAAGTAATCTTTTTTTGTAAAATAAAACAATGAAATACTCATCCAACCTTTATCAAAAGCGGGATCTTCCTCAATTGATTTATTGTAAAACTTAAGAGCTAAATCATTTTTTTTGATTTGTTCATAACAAAAACCGATTTTAAGCAGTGTAAAGGCTGTAGTTCCTTCAATGCCCATCGCAATAGTGTATTGCTCTATGGCTTCTTCATGGCGGTCTAAGCATTCTAAGACTTTTGCTTTTTCTAAATACGCTCCAACAAATGTATCATCGGAAATAATTGCAAAATCAAAAGCAGTAAGTGCCTTTTTTAGTTCCTGGTCCTCCAAATATTGCTTTCCCAACTGATGCCAAGCAACCTCACAGTACGGGTTTTGATCCAAATACCAATTCAAATATTTTATAGCTTCTTTTGTTTGGTTCAAAAATTCGTAACAATAGATAATGTTGTACAAAGATGAGTAATCTTCTATGTCTAAATTAACACATTTCATAAAATGTGTCTTAGCTTCTTCATGTTGATTTAAGAATAGGTATTCCATCCCTATTAAGGAATGAATTTCAGAACAATCATCAGCTATTTTAAGGGCTTCCTTGAAAGTTTCAATAGCCTCATGGTGTTGGTCTTTTTTGGAGTAAATATTAGCGCGTTGTATGAAAAGCTCCTCGTTGTTTGGTTCTAGTTCGAAAAGTGAGTTTAATAACTTTTCGGCAGCATTAAAGTCATTTTCAAAAATTAAAATTTCGACGCGAAATAATCTTAAATTTATTGATGAGGGATGCTGGTCTAACCCTAAATTGATGGCTTTCTTTGCTAAGGCAACTTTTCCAATTTCTAGGTAATGATGTATGATGTTTTCAAATTCATTTGAATCAAAGAAAAAAACGTTGTTTGTTTTTAACATTGACTCAAATTTTTTCAATGAGAATTTTTGACTGTCGTTAGAAGGGCTTAACTCCATAGAGTAATTTTTGTTAGAATAAATTTAGGACTATATCAGGCTGGCTTTAACTGCTTTGCTTAATGTTTTCAACAAATTAATTAACAGTCTTCTAAAACAGAATCTAGTATTTTTAATATTGTAGTACATCCCAATGCCAATTCTTCAGTACTTATTGTCAATGGAGGAGTTATTCGTATAGCCTTGGGTTCATATAGAAGCCAAAATAAAATAAGTCCTTCTTCCATTGCTTTTACAACAACTGTATTTGTAATTTCAGCATTTGGTGTAATAAGTGTTAACATCAAGCCTTTGCCACGGATTTCTTTAATGAGCGGGTGTTTCAAAGACTTACGGATAATTTTCTCTTTTTCCAAAACTTCTTGCATTAGCGAACTTTGAGTAATTTCTTTGAGCGTAGCCAAAGCTGCTGCAGCAATAACAGGATGCCCACCAAAAGTAGTAATATGACCTAATTTTGGCGCATCGGATAAACTATCCATTAGTTTTGCTGAAGCCGAAAATGCACCAATAGGCATCCCTCCGCCAAGTCCTTTTCCTACCACCACAACATCAGGAGTGCAATTGTAGTTTTCAAAACCAAAAACTTTTCCTGTCCGTCCAAAGCCGGGTTGGATTTCATCTAAAATCAATAATGCCCCCATGGCTTTACATCTTTTTTCAACTTTATGTAAATAATCATTTTGGGGTTCTATAAACCCTGCACCACCTTGAATAGTTTCTAAAATGACAGCTGCAGTTTTTGTAGTTATTTTTTTTAGTTCGGATTCTTCGTTAAAATGAATAAAACGAATATCTGGGAGCAGGGGTCTAAAAGGCTGTTTACGTTCTTCATACCCCATCACACTTAGTGCTCCCATGGTATTTCCGTGGTAAGCTCTATGTGCTGCAATAAGTTCAGATCTTCCTGTAAAACGCCTAGCTAATTTCAAGGCCCCATCAATGGCTTCTGTTCCTGAATTTGTGAGGTAAGTTTTATCCATATGTTTAGGCAGGTATTGTGCCAATAGTCGAGTGAGTTCTAAAGCTGGCTTTTGAATGTACTCACCGTATACCATTACATGCATATAGCGATCCAATTGATTCTTTATAGCCTCAACAACTTTTGGATGTCTATGGCCTAAACTACAGGCTGACACCCCAGCGACAAAGTCAAGGTACCCTTTTTGATTTTTATCATATATATAACACCCTTCAGCATGAGAAATTTCCATCGCTATAGGGTGTGGCGTTGTTTGTGCTTGAAACCTTAAAAAATCGCTTTTACTCAATTTTCTTTAATAGTTTTAAGTTCAATTTTTTTATTCTTTGGAGGATTTAATTTCTTTGGGGGAATGTTTCTAGCAGCTTTGTTGACTGGCTTCAAAACTGGCTTATCTTTTTTGACCGTATTTGATTTTTTATTCTTTTTTGATGTTGCAGCATCATCAATACGCTTTCGAAGTTCTTCATCGAAAAATTCTTTTTGAGGTGTATATTCCTCTAACCCTTTAATTTTAGGTAAATTTAACGGAGGATCATCAGCGAACAAATCCTCTATACTTTTTGGTCGCTCATCGTGCCGCCAAATGAACCCTTTTAATTTCCGTTCTTTTTCAGGAAAATCTTCTTCGGGATAGGTCATCCCACCAATTTGATTAAGCTTCCTTAATTCGTCAATCTCATTTTCCGAAATCCATATTTTTATGGCACCAGATTTTGATTTATCTATGCCAATCAACTCATCTTCGCTATTACGTAGATAATAAATTGTTTCTGCATTTTTAATTACATCAATCGTTTCCAGCGCATTATCAAAAAATAGACCATTTAGGCGTTTGCCCGAAATTTGATTATAACCTTCGCCTAAACTATCTTTACTTATCACAAATGCATTGTTAAACACTTTAAGTGAATCAAGTGTTTCATTCTTAGAATTTGAAATCAAGTGGATAGAATCTCCTGTAATTTGACTTTCAAAGTGCCATAAAATAGGGTATTTTTTCTTTGTGAATGCATCTGAATCAAGATCGTAGAAATTAATGAGTTGCGTTAATCCTGTTTTTTGATTCATGTGAATAGAATCAGCTTTTCCACTTAGATTAGACTTAAACATTTTAGCATTGTAGTATCCACGGATAATTCGATTATCAGCTGGACCAGTTACCATCAATGTATCACTGTGCATGAATATAGAGTCATTTTCTTGTTCTGTAATAGCAAGCGCTCTTTTGGTTATAAAAACAGAGTCTTTTTCTCTAAAAATCTCTGCGTAGTGCCCTTTGATAATGCTGTTGTTTAGCGTGTCTGTTACAGTGATGTTGTTTGTAGCTGAAGCAAAACTTTTATTGCGATCAAAATAGAGACTATCACCCTCAACAATGCGGTCATTGTAATTGATTTTTGATTTCTTAACAAAATATCCTGTGTCGTTATTTGTGTTATAATATCCACGTTCACAGTAAATTACACTTGCTTCACTCGTTATAGTTGTAGGTCCGTATAAAAATGCAAATCCAGATTCAGTGTAAAAATCTAACTGTTCAGTATCAATAACATATTCTGGATTTACAAGCTTTACATTGTTTACAAATTGATATTTTTTTGATTTCATGTAGTACCTACCTCTTGTACTCGTAATAGTTCCCGAAGTGTCGCGAACTACCTTACCTTTTTGATTGTAGTACGCCTGTTGCCTGATACGATCAAAATGCAAAACATCAGTATATAACTTTGAGTCGGGATCGATCAAAACGACATCGCCACTAGCGTAAGCTAATTGTGTTTTACCACTATATTCAACATACTTAGATGTCATATTGATGCTATCGCCTTGTTTGACGCGCACATTACCAAAAGCTTCGATAAAATCCTCATTACCATAATAAATTGCCTCATTGCACCAAAGTTCGATTCCTTTGTGCTTGACATGTACTTGGCTTGAATTATTACGGGTTAAAATAGTCGCCCCTGGTTTATCTTCAACTATGTCCATATATGGAGCATATTCAATTTCTATTTGCTTTCTTTCTTGCGCACTTATAAAGAATGGCATTGAAATAAAATAAAAAAATATGATATGCTTTATGTTCACAGCTTTGGATTCGAATTTCAACAAAAATAGGGAATCTCTAAAATTTTATCCTCAAATCAATGTAAAATAAAGCGTACCGTCTTTAGGGACGATATTTTTACCTAAAAATTGTTTGCTTTCGGTCAGGGCCAACAGATACAATCTTTATAGGGATTTGTAGTTCGTCCTCTAGAAATTCAATATAGCTAATGAGTGATTCAGGAAGTGTTTCAGCACTGTCCATACTGGTCAAATCTTCTGCCCATCCTTCAAAATCTGTATATACTGGACTAATATTTTCTGACTCTATATTATAGGGTAGATGTTTTATTTCTTTGCCTTTGTAGTTGTATGCAGTGCATACTTTCAAATTTTTAAAACCTGAGAGCACATCAGCTTTCATCATCATAAGTTGTGTTACACCATTGACCTGACAAGCATAACGAAGTGCAACTAGATCTAACCATCCACATCGTCTAGCTCTACCTGTAGTGGCTCCAAATTCATGACCTACACGACTCATAGTTTCACCATTTTCATCAAAAAGTTCAGTAGGGAAGGGGCCAGATCCTACACGTGTGGTATAGGCCTTAAAAATCCCAAAAACATCTTTTATGGAGTTCGGTGCAACTCCTAGACCGGTACAAGCGCCAGCAGCAGTTGTATTAGACGAAGTGACAAAGGGGTATGTACCAAAGTCAATATCCAACAAAGAGCCTTGAGCACCTTCAGCTAACACAGATTTTTGATCGCGTTGTGCTTGATGTAAATACTCCTCTGAATCAATGAACTCTAAAGATTTTAAAGTCTCAACGGCTTTAAAAAATTCAATCTCTAATTCACCCAAATCGTATTCAAGCTCAATATTGTAAAAATCAATCATCGCTTGGTGTTTGTTAGCGAGATGCCTGTATTTTGCTTTCCAGTCTTCTAATTCAAGATCTCCAACGCGAATACCATTCCTTCCAGTTTTATCCATGTATGTTGGTCCAATACCTTTGAGAGTAGAGCCAATTTTGGCTTTGCCTTTTGACGCCTCAGATGCAGCATCTAACAATCGGTGAGTAGGAAGAATAAGATGTGCTTTACGAGAGATCAATAGTGTTTTTCTGAAATCTACATTTTGATCCGTTAGTTTGTCTAATTCTTTTTTGAAAATAACAGGATCAATAACAACTCCATTTCCTACAAGGTTTTTTACATCTCCATGAAAAATTCCTGATGGTATGGTGTGTAAAACGTGTTTCATTCCATTGAAAACAAGAGTGTGGCCCGCATTTGGCCCACCTTGAAATCGTGCTATTATATCGTAATTTTTGGTTAGTACATCAACAATTTTCCCTTTTCCTTCATCGCCCCACTGGAGTCCTAATAGCAAATCTACAGCCATGTGTTATGTTAGTTTTTAGTATTTTTTTTTGTTCCGTAGAAGTAAAGAGAATGATTTTGTATGTCAAGATCAAATACTTCTTCAATGGTTTTTTTTATGGTTTGAATTCTTGGATCACAAAACTCGATAACTTCTCCAGTATCTGTTAAAATCACGTGATCATGTTGTTTATCAAAATAAGATTTTTCATACTGTGCCTGGTTGAGACCAAACTGATGTTTACGTACAAGCCCACATTCCAACAATAATTCAATGGTGTTGTATAAAGTAGCACGCGAAACACGATACTTCTTATTTTTCATTTTGATGTACAGAGATTCAATATCGAAATGTTCATCGTTATCATAGATCTCTTGCAGTATGGCAAAACGCTCAGGCGTTTTACGCTGACTATTTTCTTCGAGATAAGTTGTAAAAACATTTTTTACAATTTCCTGATCGCTATTTTTTGATTTTGAATTCATAATCTAAACTTCAAATTTAACTAATTTTTAGACTCTGGAAACCTTTTCAATGCCATTTATTTTTTTTAGTCTATTCATTAGTTTAGTAACAAAGTTTGTGTTGTTGACCTCTACGGCTATCTCTCCATAAAATGTACCACTGTCCGAATCAAATTTGATGCTTTTAATATTCACATTCATGTTAGAAGAAATTAATTTTGTAATATCACTAACGAGTCCTTTTTCGTCAATACCAGTAAGCTTGATTACAGCCCTAAATACTTGTTGTGAAGAATCAATCCATTTGGCTAATATAATTCTGTATGCGTAATTGGATTGTAGACTCACAGCATTTGGACAGTTTTTTTTGTGCACTTTTATTCCTTCTTTGATACTTAAAAATCCAAACACTTTGTCACCAGGAATTGGATTGCAACACGAAGCTACCTTATAGTTAAGTTTTTCTTCCTCTTTACCAAAAACAAGCATGTCATACTTTGAGGTAATCTCATCATTATCAATGGTTTCTGAAGGTGTAGCTTTTTTTCTTTGGATTTTACTCTTGATATAACTAACCAAAACGTTACTTCTAGATGCGGCAAATTTTTTCAACATAGGGTTGTCAATACTTCCTATACCGATCCTGTAAAACAAATCAAGACTAGTTTGCAGTTTAAAATGGTTAACCAATTCATTTATAGAGCGCTCATCCAAATTGATTTTGAGTTGCTTGAGTTTTCGTCTTAAAATCTCTTTACCCTGATGGGCAATAAGCTTCTTTTCTGCCTTGAGCGATGATTTTATTTTACTGCGTGCTCGCGCTGTCGTTGCATAGTCCAACCAGTTCGAATTTGGTGTGGCATTTTCGGAAGTAATGATGCTGACTTGATCGCCGCTATTTAGAGTATGATTTAGAGGGACGAGCTTACCATTGACTTTTGCCCCTCTTGTTTTTAGACCAACCTCGGTATGAATACTAAATGCAAAATCTAATGGGGTGGCTTCTTTGGGTAGGGATTTTAAATCACCCTCGGGCGTAAATACAAAAATCTCTTTAGCGTATAGATTTAGTTTAAATTCTTCTACAAAATCTACCGCATTTGCACCTGGATTGTCCATTACCTCTTGTAGTTTACCGATCCAGCTTTCTAGGTTTTCATCATTGTTAATTTCGCCTTCTTTGTACTTGTAGTGTGCTGCATACCCTTTTTCTGCAATTTCGTTCATTCGTTCGCTTCTAATTTGAACTTCCACCCAGCGCCCCTTAGGCCCCATGACTGTTATATGAAGCGCTTCATAGCCCGTTGATTTTGGTGATGAAATCCAGTCTCTTAAACGGGTTGGATTTGGCCTGAAAAAATCGGTAACAATTGAGTAAATTTTCCAAGCTAAAAACTTTTCGTTTTTTAGTCCGGATTTATAAATAATTCGAACAGCAAACTTGTCATATACTTCTTCAAATGAAACCCCTTGTTTTTGCATTTTGCGACGAATGGAAAAAATAGACTTTGGGCGACCTTTTATTTCGTATCTAATTTTTTCTTTATTCAGGGCTCCTTCTAAAATCGTACTAATTTCACTTATATAATTATCTTGATCTTCTTTACTTTCTTTTAGTTTTAGTAAAATAGACTCATAAACTTCTGGTTCAGTGTATTTTAAAGCCAAATCTTCAAGCTCTGATTTAATATTGTACAGTCCTATTTTATGGGCTAATGGCGCATAAATATATAGGGTTTCAGAGGCAATTTTGATTTGTTTATCTTCCCGCAGCGATTGAATTGTTTGCATGTTGTGCATACGGTCCGCTATTTTGATAATAATAACACGAACATCATCATTTAATGTTAGCAGCATTTTTCTAAAATTCTCTGCTTGAAGCGAAATATCCTTATCTTTTTTTAAGCTAGAAATTTTGGTAAGCCCATTGACAATTCGTGCTACGGTTTCACCAAACAACTGCTCAATATCACTGATAGAATAATCTTCACAATCTTCTACAACATCGTGGAGAAGGGCAGCTGCAATAGAAGTTGCATCTAATCCAATCTCAGAGGCTACAATTTTAGCTACAGATATAGGGTGAAAAATATAGGCCTCTCCTGATTTTCTACGTTGGTCTTTGTGTGCATCAACTGCAACATCAAAAGCCTTTCTTATCATTTTTTTATCAGCAGCAGATAAATTCCGGTAGCTGATCTTGAGAAGTTCTTTGTACTCCTTAGCTATAGCGGCATTTTCTTTTTTAATATCTTCTGCAGTCATACCCTAAATCTAAAACAAACATTTGTAACAAACAACCGTGATTTATACTTTTTAATAAAAAAGGTATAAACAATTCGTACTGCTAGAATTAGCTAAATCCGCGTTGACGTTTTGCTTCAAACATAAGAATACCAGCCGCTACAGAAACATTCATAGAATCGACTTTGCCTAGCATAGGTATGTGAATACATTGAGTTGCAGCAACACGCCATTGTTCAGTAAGTCCATCAGATTCAGTGCCTACTACCAAAGCAGTTGGCTTTTTGTAATTTAGCGCTGTGTAGGGTTTAGAGTCTTGTAAAATGGCACTGTAAATTCCAATTTTTTGTGCGCTTAAATAGTCAATAAGTTCAGCGGATGATCCTACCACAACTTGGGTGCAAAATAGACCACCGACACTGGACCTTATCACATTTGGATTATACACATCGGTTTTGGGGTCCGCTATAAAAACAGCGTCAACATTTGCAGCATCTGCAGTTCTTAGTAATGCTCCGATATTTCCAGGTTTTTCAGGTGATTCAGCTACTAAAATCAATGGATTTTTGGAGTTGATTTTTAATTCATCTAAAGCTAAATTTTTGGATTGTGCAACCGCAAAAACTCCCTCTGTGCTCCCTCGATAAGCTACTTTTTCATAAATCTTTGCATCAATTTTCACCCATTCAATTTGATGATTTTCTAATTGCTTAAGTTTTTGTAAATCAAATAAAAGAGGATCAAAATAAATAGTTTTAATTGTGTACCCACTGTTAACTGCTAAAAGAACCTCACGCTTGCCTTCAATAATAAATAGTCCTTGTGCGCGCCGCTGTTTCGATTTTTCTTTCAGTTGAAAGAGGTTTTTTATTCTAGGGTTTTTTAAGCTATTAATCTCTTTTATCATGGTACAGAAATAGGTTTATTTTGCATGCATAAATAAAGCTCAAACTTTTATTTGGGCTTCAGATGGCTATTATTGTCCTTTATATTTCTCTGTATATCTTTTCCATAGCTTTGTTTGGTGACTCTCAAGACTTATATTTCGCCCATCTATGAAAGCATGTACTAATTGGTTTGTACGCATATCCAAAGCGTCTCCTTGACTAATAAAAAGGGTAGCGCTTTTTCCGGTCTCTAAACTACCGTATTGCGCATCTATTCCAAGGATTTTTGCAGCATTCAAAGTAATAAGTTGCAAGGCTTGTTCTTTGTCAAGACCATACGCTACTGTAGTTCCGGCGTAAAAAGGTAAGTTTCTAGAATTCATTCGCTCCATATCACCACTGGCTTCAAGCGCAACAGTCACACCTGCATCAACTAGCTTTTTAGCAAGTTTGAAAGGTAGATCATAGTCTTCATCGGATTTGTTAGGTCTTGAATGTACGCGTCTTAACAATACAGAAACATCATTTTCTTTGATCAATTCCGTTTGTTTGTAGGCTTCATAAGCACCAACCAAAACGACCTTTTCGATTTTGTGTTGTTTTGTAAAGTTTATTGCATCAATGATACCTTTTTCATCGTCTACATGTATAAATAGTGTTTGATGCCCCAAAAACACCCCTTTCATGGCTTCAAATGGCAAATTGAGGCCAGGACTAGCTTTAAAGTTGTGTACTTTAGCATTATTAAAGTATACGTTTAATTCCTGCAGCTCATCAGCATATTTTTTATTGATTTTTAGTCCAGGCTCTTCACCCATCCACCAACGTCCTCTAGAAAAGGTGTTAGGCCAATTCATATGAATGCCATCATCTATTTTTACAACGGCATCCTCCCAATTCCAAGCGTCAAGTTGGACTACAGAGGAGGTACCTGATATTCGACCACCTCGTGGACTTATTTGCGCCATTAACACACCATTTGGGCGCATTGTTTCCACAACCTTTGATTCTGTATTATAGGCAATTATACTTCTGATGTGGGGGTTCCAAGTTCCAATTTCTTCGTCATCATCTGAAGCGCGCACGGCATCAATTTCAATAAGTCCAAGTGTTGAGTTTGGAATGATAAAACCAGGGTAAACATGTTTTCCTTTGGCATCTATAATTTCTATTTCTGAGTTTAGTTTGCTAGCGTCCATTTTGCCGACATATCGAATAGTACCATTGTCGAATACAACAAGACTATTTTTTATTAAACTTCCATTACCAAGATGTGCTGTAGCACCGCTAATTGCTATAGTTTTCATCTGTTTTTTTGCTGGCGTTTGTTGCGCATTAAGCGTGAAACAAACGGCAAGAATTGTTATAATCGGTATCTTAAATATTCTCATAATAGTTTTGTTATATTTGATCGTGGTCTAGAGTGTCACAATGCATATCCTGTTTTGTTTCTACTTTTACAGCTTGGGTTTTCATTCCCTTATTTTTTTCTTTAAGCATCATTTGAATCAATATATTTCGCTCTTTTTGAATACTTTTTCGAAGTTGTTGGTCACGTTCAATATCAAAATATACAGTACCTTCAATTATGGTTTGTTCAGCTTTTGCATAAACAGAAAGGGGGTGTTCATTCCAAAGCACTAGATCTGCATCTTTACCAATTTTGATACTTCCAACTTTATCATCAATATGAAGTAGTTTTGCTGGATTTAGTGTCACCATTTTCCATGCATCTTCCTCAGAAGCTCCTCCATACTTTACTGCTTTTGCAGCTTCTTGATTAAGGCGGCGAGACATTTCAGCATCATCACTGTTTATAGCTGTAACAACACCCACAGCGTTTAGAATTGCTGCGTTGTAAGGTATGGCATCATTTACTTCGTATTTGTAGGCCCACCAATCGCTAAATGTTGAGGCGCCAACTCCGTGCGTTTTCATTTTATCTGCTACTTTATAACCCTCTAAAATATGCGTAAAGGTGTTGATATTGAAATCAAATTTTTCTGCTACTTTCATCAGCATATTGATTTCACTTTGGATATAAGAATGACAACTAATAAAGCGTTCTTTATTAAGGATTTCTGCTAGGACTTCCATCTCAGTGTCGACTCTAAAAGCTTGACCGCTTTTCTTTTTTAAATCATAGGCTTTGGCACGCGAAAAATAATCAATATACATTTGTTCTACACCCATTCTTGTTTGAGGAAAACGACTGTAGCTGCCCCAGTTGGATTGCTTTACATTTTCTCCTAATGCAAATTTGATGAATTTTGGTGCATTTTTGTAAAGCAAATTTTGCGCTGACTCACCCCATTTCAATTTGATGAGTGCAGAACGTCCTCCAATCGGATTTGCAGATCCGTGTAATATTTGAATTGTAGTAACCCCGCCAGAAAGATTTCTGTAAATATTAACATCATCGGCATCAACTACATCTTCAATGCTAACTTCAGCAGACGAATTTTGCCCAGCTTCGTTTATGCTTGCTGCTGCGATATGTGAATGCTCATCAACAATACCAGACGTGAGGTGTTTTCCTGTTGCATCTATTATTCTTGCCTTACGAGATTTTAGATTACGGCCAATTTCTACAATTTTTCCATCTTTTACCAAGACATCTGTGTTTTGTAGGATTCCTTCGCTTTCATTAGTCCAAACTGTTGCATTTTGAAAAAGAATAGTTTCAGGCTCAGGCAATTGTAAAGAGCCGTATGCACCATTTGGATAACTAACTGCTAAAACTGTTTTGGCTTCAGCTTCTTTTTTATCTTTCTTAGCTTTTGTGATGTTTTTAGAACTGCTTTTTATTAAGGTCAATTTTTTGATTGTCCCATCAAAGAAATTAACAGTTCCACTCAAATCCGGAGTATTGGAATCAAGTTTAGCGCTAAAGCGCATAAATTGTTGATTGACAGTGTCCTTTGTTGTGAATAGTAGGTGAACCCAGTCTTGATTCTGCTTGATTGAACAACTGAGATTTAAGCTGTCTGACTTTAATTTCGTCTTGTGATTTCCTCTTTTACCAGAAATATCAAGTTTATATTTCTGCTTGTCTAGGTTAAAAGTGTAAGATCCATTTAGATCTTTTTGGTTGAACTCTTTAAAAATTGTTCTCGATCCTCGAATCCAATGCTCGAAGATTGAGGTATCTGAATCAAAAAATCCTCCTGATGTAATGGTGAAATTAGCATAACTACCATTTTTGAGGTTTCCAATTTTATTGTTGTTTAATAATTGTGCGGGTACTGTAGTAAGCGCTTCAAGTGCTTTTCTAGCACTCCATCCGTGTTCAATCGCATTTTTAACATGATTTTTGAATTCACTTACAGATTTTAATCCATGTGTGGTTAGTGCAAAAGGAACATCATTATCATTTAAAATTTTAGGATTTGTTGGTCTTTGGTTCCACTCTTTCATGCTTTCTAACTCCAGTTTGTTGGCTAAAAAACTATTTTCGACATCATACGGTTTTGGAAAATTGACAGGAATAATGAATGCTGCATTTGTGTTTTTAATAGTACTTATGCGTTCATATTCATCTCCACCACCCAATATAATGTATTGAACTCCAAATTGATCACCAACAGCGTCTGCTCGAAGCGCATTTACTCTACTTCCAGCTGCCATAATTTGAACTAAATCCGAATTGTTGTTAAACGCTTCTATAGATCGATCTATCGTCGTTCTATTTTCTTTTTTGTACCAATCGGCATCTTGGTACAATTGGCGCAATAGTGCCATTGCTCCCATGATTGAAGTTGGATAGGATTGTTGGGATTTTACACTTTTCGAGAACGAAATATATTGCGCTGAGCGACCAGATAGGATTCTTTTGGCATCTGAGCCATTTATATCCAGAGCTATCAGTGCTCCATTACCTCGGACAATTCCATCTTCTATGTGGGTATTAACCACTCCAAAACCCTGTTCCAGCATCGATTTGGCGGTTTTTTTATCAAACTTGAAAGCAGTGAGTGCATTTTGTTCTGGACGAATGTGATCATTCCAATAAAAACCTTCTCTAGAGGGTCCATATTGTGGACTATTGCCACTGCTTTCACGTTTAGGTTTGTCCACACCAAAAGTTGAATACAAATCAATAAATGAAGGATATATGCTATTGCCTTTTATATCAATGACCTCTGTGTTTTCCGGAATTTCAATATCCGCTCCGCTTTTGACGACTATGCCGTCTTTTATTAAAAGTGTGCCATTTTCAATTACACTGTTGGGTGTAATAAAAATTTTAGCATTACTGATAGCAGTGTAATTTGAAGCTTTTGTTTTTACACCATCATTTTTTGGGAAATAATCTTGAGTATGTGCAACAAATGAACAAAAGAGCCCAAAAAGTAGGAATTTGATTTTTTTCATATTCTTAAATTTAGTATGGTTAAATATATGAATAAACTATCTAAAAAAATCATAAATCTTTATTGTTATTAATGATTATGCTGCGCTTCATAATGCCCCACAATTAGACCTACAACATAGCTATAACTCTTAATGCCTTTATCTTGGGCGTTTGCTTTTAAAAAGTTATTGTAAATCGATTTAAATAAAGGTTCTAGAGGGTTTTTATATCGGGCCCAGTGCATACTTCGGTTTTCAAAATCAGTTAAAATTCCCGGATTTACCTCCTCTTTTATTTCTTCGAACACTTTTTTATTTCTATTGGACAATTCAATCAGGCAATAGCGCAATGCAAAAGAATACGCAGCATACTGAATCTGTAGATCGCTGTGTTGGTAGGTCGCTAAAAAAGCTATAAAATTAGCTTCACTCTCTGCAGCATAACCCAATTGATGGGCTTGTTCGTGGGCAAGTGTTAACGGTAAGGAATTAGTTGGTGCTTTATAATTTACTTGTGCTTCGTTGGTGAAGGGGTTCAAATAACCACTAAACCCCATATAAGCAAGAGGCGTGCTTAGTAAAGATAATTTTTGACTTGGGTTTTTGTACTTTAAATAAGGATATATTTTAGCGCTGTTTTGATAGCCCTCAACAGATTTTTTTTTCAATACATCAAAATCGTTTGGAATTATGACGATTGCACTGCTATCTTTCACTAATTTTAAATGAACTTTGTTTGTAAATACTGTAATTTTTTTTGTTGTTTGAATCAGTTGTTCAGTAGTGTAAATTGGATTGATATTTTGTTTTTTATGAAGGGGTAAACGGTAATAGTTTAACCCCCAAAACAAATGAAATACAAAATACAAAATGGATGCAGTTGAAAGTAAATCGACAATAGTTTTTCTTGGATTTTTCAGTACTTTTTTCCCATGCGTAAAAAACCACCAAAGGCCATACCCAAGCGCAGCAACATAAAGTAAATCTCCGGTAGAAAATGGCACCCAACCATACACCAAACGCAAGGCATTAGAAATCTTAGGATACACTATGTTGCTGTAATTTTCCTCCACCCAATAGGGGTAACTCGACAAAATTTTGATGAAGAGTATTTGAGGCACAATACTAAAAGCAATAAATAGTTTTAAAGTTTTCGGCATAGTTCAAAAATAGAAAATTATATTTAGGTTTAAGGCGATATTTGTACCTTTGTTCTTCAAAATTGTTAGCTATGAGTAAAGAAGTCAGCCAATTGAAACCCGAAGAAATTTGGTCTAATTTTGCCGATTTAAATGCGGTACCTCGTCCATCCAAAAAAGAAGAGCGTGTGATTGCTTTTATCAAAGATTTTGGTGTTGGTCTAAACCTTGAGACTATAGAGGACGAAGTTGGTAATGTTATCATCAAAAAACCAGCCACTCCAGGTATGGAACATCGAAAAGCAGTGGTTTTGCAATCACACTTGGATATGGTTCATCAAAAAAATGCGGATACAGATTTTGATTTTCTAACTCAAGGAATACAGATGTATATTGATGGTGATTGGGTAAAAGCCAAAGGCACTACACTTGGAGCAGATAATGGTTTGGGAGTAGCCACCGTAATGGCGGTATTGCAAAGTGCTGACTTACCTCATCCAGCGTTAGAAGCATTATTTACTATAGATGAAGAAACGGGAATGACTGGAGCTATGGGACTCCAGCCCGGACTGTTGAAAGGGGATATTCTTTTAAATCTAGACACTGAAGAGGATGATGAAATTGGTGTGGGTTGTGCTGGAGGAATCGATGTGACTGCAACGCGTTCTTATAGCGAAGAGCCAACGCCTCAAACCGCAGTCGCTTTTGATCTTTCTGTTGAAGGACTCCAAGGTGGACACTCAGGCATGGATATTCATAAAGGATTTGGCAATGCCAACAAACTTTTGAGCCGTTTGTTGTGTGACAACGTTGATCGATTTGGATTGCGTGTTGCACGCATTGATGGTGGAAGTTTACGTAACGCTATTCCTCGAGAGAGCAGTGCTGTTGTGGTGGTCGATGTAATTCATAAAGATGCATATGAAAGCGCTACAGAACATTTAATTTCTGCCATTGAAAAAGAATTTGAAACCATTGAACCTGAGTTGAGGATATCCTTGAATCCAACCGATTTACCAGAGGCGGTAATGGAGCTTGATATACAACAACCTTTGCTTAAAGCTCTGCGTGCGGCGCACAATGGTGTATACCGAATGAACCCAGATATTGACGATTTAGTGGAAACCTCCAATAATGTAGCGCGTGTACTTGTAGAAAATGGACAAATTCACGTAGGTTGTCTCACCCGTTCGTCTATTGATAGTTCCAAAATGGATTTGGCACAAACCCTTAAAGCGACCTTTGAATTGGCTGGGTGCACCGTAGAATTTTCTGGAGATTACCCAGGTTGGACCCCCAATATGAAGGCCTCAATTTTAAAAGTTCTAAAAGATTTGTATGTGCAATTAAACGGTGTTGAACCTCATGTCGCTGCTTGCCACGCAGGGCTGGAGTGTGGCATATTGGGCACACATTACCCCAATATGGAAATGATTAGTTTCGGACCTAATATCAAAGGCGCGCACTCTCCAGACGAACGTGCACAAATTTCTTCTGTACAGAAATTCTGGGTGTTTCTTAAGGCGATTTTAGCAGCTATTCCTGAGAAGCCATAAAAAAACCCCGCATTTGCGGGGTGTCTTAATGATTTAACCTGTTGCGTTATTCAGTACCAAGTTCCACAATAAAAATCAGATCGGAATTTGGTTTTATAGGGCCTCGGCCATTTTCACCATAAGCTAGGTGAGAGGGCAGGTAAAAGAATGATTTTTGTCCTCTAGTCATGGCTAATACACCTTCTTTAAAACCAGGAATCATTTGTGCATCGGCACTAAATTTCATTGGCATTTGGTTGTATAACCCTCGTTGTTCTTTTTGTGGGTCGTATGTACCACACTTTTTATCCACATCTTTCACGTTGGTGCTAAAGAGTTTTCCATCGGTAAAATATCCTTCATAATATAGTTTTACAACAGATCCCAATGTTGGTTTTTCGCCATTCCCCTCAACAATAGTGTAGGAGAGGAGGCCAGAATCTGAAGGTGTGGCTTTGCTTTTGTAGTCTTCCAAAACAGGAAGAATCGAAGCTGCAGCAGCTTCCATTTTTTCTTCAGCGATTTTCTTTTGACGTTCGGCCTCCTTTTTGGCTTCTTCTATTTTTTTAAGACGTTTTACTTCAAGAAGTGGTAATTCTTTTTCCCAAGTTTTTGCGGCATCAAATCCTTTAGCACTGAATCCTTGGCGAATAATGTTGACTGCTAAAATTTCAACATCCTCAAGAGGTTTATTGCTTCCTGTGGCGACTGCTACATTCGAAATAGAATCTTGTACTTCCATACCTTTTACAACTTGCCCAAAAACTGCGTGTCGATTATCGAGGTGAGGTGTAGGCACTTCTGTAATAAAAAACTGACTACCATTGGTTGATGGACCAGAGTTGGCCATAGATAATACACCTGGTTTATCATGTTTTAACGTTTCATCAAATTCATCCCCAAATTTATAACCTGGATCACCCATACCAGTAGCAGTTGGATCACCGCCTTGAATCATAAATTGATCGATGACTCTGTGAAATATAGTACCATTGTAATATGGTTTACCTTTTAACGAATCTGCTAGTTGTGGATGCGTTCCTTCTGCAAGTCCTACAAAATTCGCTACAGTAAGTGGGACTTTTTTGTAAAATAATTGAACAACCATAGTGTCTTTTGTGGTGGCAAATTCAGCAAATACACCATCACCTAGTTCTGGGTATTTGTTTTGACAAGAGGAGCTGCTTAGTAATAATAGAATACCAAATAGGGTAGTTATAGATTTAGTGATTTTCATGATGTTTTTGTTTAGTGTGTCGTTATTAATTTTTAATTATATCGCGTACAATAACCTCACATATTAGTGGAGTGTTTGCATCTATTTTGTTATCATCTCCGTAGTAGCCATACGCCATTTGAGATGGAAAAATAAAGGTAATTTTTTCACCTTTTCGCATTAATTTTATACCCTCTCTAAGCCCAGAAAACAATTCTTCTTGATCTACAAAATATGTTTTTAAGTTGGTTTCATTCATAGAATAAATCCATTCACCAAATAAATTTTTGATACTGTAGTTGTAAATGACCTGATCACCAAACCTCGGAGTATATAGTTCTTTATCGTTTTTGAAGTTATATTTATACCAAAACCCATAATCTGAGGCAATAAAGGTATTGTCTTTATCTACAAGTTGCTTAATTAGCTTGTATTCTTTTTCGTTTCGGGTTTTGTTGATTTGAATTGAAGTATCAATAAAACTTCCTGAATTTTGCTGAACTGGCAGTCGAGCATTTGAGGGCTTACAGCCTAGAAACAAAATAATTACGGTAATCAAACGAAAAACAGACATTATTTTAATTTTGATGCTAATGCTTTTACTAATTTTTTAAATTCTTCAACTGTCTTTTCTAAAGAAAGCGTGCTTTTGCCGCCAGCGGCATTTTTATGCCCACCACCACTAAAATGTTCACGAGCCAATAGATTGACATCAAAATCGCCTTTGGAACGCAACGATATTTTAATGATTCCTTCTTCTTTATTTTCAATAAAAATTGCCGCTAATTTCACACCTTCTACGGATAAGCCGTAGTTAACCAACCCTTCAGTATCTCCTTTTTGTTGACCAATTTTATCGAGTTCTTTTTGCGATAATGTTATGTAGGCTGTATGCAATGGTGCGATAACAGTGAGGTTATTAAGAGCAGTCCCCAACAATTTTATGCGTTCATAACGATTAGCGTCATACACTTTGCTGTGAATTTCGGAGTGTTCAACTCCAATCTCAATTAGATGTGCCACTATACGATGTGTTGTGCTTGTTGTTTTTGGAAAACGGAACGATGCTGTATCCGTCATAATACCAGTGTAAAGTGCACTCCCGATTGCTTTATTAATCAAAGCTATATCTCCTAGCTGATCGATAAAATTATAAACCATTTCAGCAGTAGAACACATATTCACATCAGAATAGGTGTAAGCTGCGTAATTATCTGGTTGTTGGTGATGATCGATCATAATTTTCAAAGCTGTATTTTCAGTCAACACCTTTTGCATTGATCCACTGCGGTGTAAAGCGTTAAAATCAAGGGTAAATACAAGATCTGCAACCTCTAACTTTTTTTGAGCTTTTTTTGTATTTTTCTCAAATTGAATCACTGATGATGTTCCTGGTATCCATTTTAAAAAATTGGGATAGTCATTGGGTACTATAACATCTGCAACGTGTCCTTTTTGTATGAGATAGTGATAAAGGCCCAAAGATGAACCAATAGCATCACCATCTGGGTTAACATGGCAAACAATCACTATGTTTTTTGGCGATTGTAATAAGGACTTTACATCGTTAAAAGTTAAACTTTTCATAAGAAACAAAGATACAACTTTTTATAAATAGCTCAGCAGTCTGTTTTCATTTCAAAATCATTACTTTTGCACGAATTAAATTTTAAATATGGCAAATAACAGAACTTTTACGATGCTTAAGCCTGACTCAGTTGAAAAAGGAAACATCGGCCCAATTTTAGAAAAAATAACCTCTTCCGGATTTCGTATTGTAGCGATGAAGTTAACACAATTGACTACAGCCGATGCTGAGGCTTTTTATGACATTCATAAAGAACGTCCGTTTTTTGTAGATTTAGTAACGTATATGACTCGAGGTCCTATTGTTGCTGCAATCTTGGAAAAGGATAATGCTGTTGAAGACTTTAGAGCACTAATTGGCGCTACAAATCCAGCAGAGGCTGCTGATGGCACCATCCGCAATATGTTCGCTGATTCTATTAGCGAAAATGCTGTCCATGGAAGTGATAGCGATGAGAATGCCGCTATTGAAGGTGCTTTTCACTTTTCAGGACGCGAGATGTTTTAAAACTTTTTTAGAATTCAATATTAAACCACACCACAGGTGTGGTTTTTTGTTATCTTAAAATCACTTTTTTAATAACTTCTTTACCTAATTCTTCGTTGATCATAGCGATGATTTTGTCTTTTCCATAGGCCAATTCTTCGCGTAAGACAGATGAGCTTAAAGCTACATATAAAGTACCTTTATGTAGTTTGATGCTGCTGGTGTAGTTGTTTACACCATTGCCCATAAGTTCGCGCCAAGCATTGGCTACGTTTACACTGTCCAATCCTTTCTCTAATTTGTTGTTTTCAACAAATGAAGCCAAAACTTCGTTTATTTTTTGATGGTCGTTGTGGCGTTTACTCATTCCTCTAAGTTTAAAGGTTTGTAAGGTTTATAGGTGTATACAAAACCCTCGGCATTGGCTAATACCAGCGCTGTGGTACTTGCCGAAATAATTTCTTCACTGTATGTAGTTGCATTATCATTATATACCAAAAATAAGCTATTGTATTCTGTTTTAATTTCAAAATTAAGTACATCATCAGAGGTTTCAAAAGTTCCTTGAAAATTTGGTTTTAGCTTTTTACGAAAACCCGAACGATCTGAATTGATTTTAAAATAATCAATTCCTGTACTGATTTTGAATGCTTTAATTTTTGCCCCGTTCTTATGGACTTGATCAATTTCCCAATAGCCCTCTACAAAACTGAGGTATTGTGCTGGGTCCGTTTTACAACTCATGATAATCAGTAAAGAAAAGCAAATTAAGTTTTTCATAACTGGAAAATTTCAAAAGATTGATGGACATTTTTCACGGCCTTTTCGGTGCGCTCAGCATGGGTGTCAGAAATGAATAGCTGCCCAAAACTATCGTCATTGACCATGCCAATGATACGCTCTACACGTTGTTCGTCCAATTTATCAAAAATATCATCCAAAAGCAAAATGGGAGTAGTTCCGCTTTGCGATTTTATAAAGTCAAATTGTGCCAGTTTCAGCGCAATTAAAAATGATTTTTGTTGCCCTTGACTTCCAAATTTCTTAATTGGATATTCCCCAATATTTAATTCAATATCATCTTTGTGAATGCCTACACTAGTGTATTGTAGTACACGGTCTTTATTAATCTGTGATTTTAGTAATATTTCAAGTGACTGATTATTTAATTGACTTTTATATTCCAAGCTTACCATTTCATTTTGATTACTAATTGCCTTGTATTGTTTTAGGAAAACTGGAATAAAAGCCTCGATAAATGCCTTTCTTTTTTGATGGATTTTAGCCCCCAAATCGGATAGTTGTTCATTGTACACTTCTAATGCATTAATATCAAAAGTATTTTGGTTTGAAAAATACTTTAATAAGGCATTGCGTTGACCTAAAATTTTGTTGTATTGAATCAAATGCTCAAGATAGATTTTGTCGCTTTGCGAAATTACCCCATCTATAAATTTCCGTCTCATGTCGCTACCTTCAGTAATTAAATCACGGTCTGCTGGAGATATAATGACAAGAGGTAAAAACCCTATGTGATCACTAAAGCGTTCGTACGCTTTAGCATTGCGTTTGATGATTTTTTTGTGCCCTTTTTTGAGCGAAACAATTATTTTTTCTTCACGATTTTCTTTTGAGTAATTGCCGTCTACAACAAAAAACTCTTCTCCGTGCTTTATGTTTTGAGACGCGATGGGATTGAAGTAGCTCTTCCCAAACGATAAATGATATATGGCGTCCAAAATATTGGTTTTACCAATCCCATTAGGTCCAACAAAGCAATTCACCTTTTTGTTAAATTCAAATGATCTGCTGTCAAAATTTTTATAGTTTACTAAATTTAGTGACTTTAGGATCATTTGGATTTAAATTGGTTTAAAATTATATTTTTGATAGGAACTAGACTATTAATGGTGCAAAATATTGAAAAATAACAAATAAATTATCATTAATTTAAGAATAAAATTATATTTTTGCCCCTCATATTTTAGAACATTATGGCTACATATAAGAAACGCGGCGGGAAGCCAAAAACAAAAGTAGAAAAACAAAACTCAATCGAGGAAGGTTCAACAACTGCAGAGGTCTTCAAATCATTGGATGAAAATGCTTCCAAAACTGAGCAATGGGTTGCAGTAAATCAAAAATATATTTTTGCAATTGTTGGCATTGTAGCGGTTTTAGTTTTAGGTTTTTTGGGGTATGACAAATACATACAACAACCCAACGAACGCTTGGCTATGAACGATATGTATTCTGCGCAAAAGCATTTCAATGAGGCGGTCAATGGTACAGAAAAAGATTCATTGTTTTCTCTTTCTTTGAATGGTGCTGATGGGAAATACGGTATGCTTGATATTGTGGACACATACAGCGGAACAAAAGCTGGGAATTTAGCTAATTATTATGTTGGCATGGCTTATCTAAATATGAAGGACTACGTTAACGCAATAGAGTATTTAAATGCTTTCGAGTCCACGGATGATGTTTTGGGACCAATCGCCAAAGGAGGTATCGGAGATGCATTTGTTCAACTCGAACAACTTGACGAGGCTTATGATTATTATGTTCAAGCTGCAAATGACAGAACGAATAATTACACAACACCAATGTACTTGTATAAAGCAGGTGTGATCGGTTTAAAATTGGGTAAAAACTCAAAGGCTTTGAGCTTTTTTAATACTATAAAATCAGATTTCCCCAATAGTACAGAAGCTAAAGATATTGATGTTTTTATAGGAAAAGCACAAGCAGCGCGTAACTAATAAACGCATGGCAACGGCAAATACAAATCTTTCTAATTACGATAAATCAGCACTTCCAGATGCATCTAGTTTCAAACTGGGTATTGTTGTTTCGGAGTGGAATGCTGAGGTTACCAATGGGCTTCTTCAGGGTGCTCTAAAAACATTATTAGATTGTGGTGTTTTGGATTATAATATTTCTGTTCATAAAGTTCCTGGTAGTTTTGAACTTATTTTTGGTGCAAAAAAACTGCAAACTTCGGGAGTTGATGCTGTAATTACCATAGGCTGTGTAATTCAAGGAGAAACAAAACACTTTGATTATGTTTGTGCAGGGGTAACACAAGGGATTAAGGATTTAAATATAAACCATTCAATTCCAGTAATTTTCTGTGTTTTGACTGACAATAATCTTCAGCAATCATTAGATCGATCTGGTGGAAAGTATGGAAACAAAGGCGTTGAAGCCGCAGTAACCGCTCTAAAAATGATTGATTTTAATAGATCTACATAATTTAGTTTAAATTTTAGACTCCTCTTTTTTATACTGTAATTTTTAAGTATTTTTGATTTAATCGAACTTACATTTTTTATGGTAAAATTCAGATCAAGAACTCAGCGTAAAAAAACCTTCTCAGTATTATGGTTAGTTGTAGTTCTCATTGTAATTTTAATTGGAATGTTTGTTTTGGATTTGAAATATATTTAGATATGGGGTTATTTAAACTCAGAAAAAATAAAAAATTCAATTACGAGCCACGTTACTATAAAGGGGATTCAAATCCTTTTGAAATGAAACACAAGTTCGATGACCAGCGAGTGACCGTTCAAAAAACTAACTTAAAAGGTACTTTGAAAAATGCGCTCAATGATGCTAAGCACACAGATCGTTCGACCAGCAGACGAATAGGGTTTATTATTATGATTCTTGTTTTTATCGCTTTGTGGATCATTGATTTTGACCTTTCATTATTTTTTTACTAATGGCAGACATCATAAACCTTTTACCAGATCACGTAGCCAATCAGATTGCTGCTGGAGAAGTTGTTCAACGGCCTTCTTCAGTCGTAAAGGAATTACTAGAAAACGCTATCGATGCCGGATCCACTACTATTAAGTTATTCATCAAAAATGCTGGAAAAACTCGAATTCAAGTTATTGACGATGGTAAGGGGATGAGTGATACTGATGCACGATTGAGTTTCGAGCGTCATGCGACCTCTAAAATTAATTCTGCGGAAGATTTATTTTCCTTAAACACAAAAGGGTTTCGTGGAGAGGCTTTGGCCAGCATTGCCGCTATTGCACATGTAGAGCTCAAAACTAAACAGGATAATGACGAGTTAGGAACCGCTATAACCATAGAAGGTAGTGTAGTAAAAAAACAAGAGACCACAACTACTTCAAAAGGAACATCTATTGCTGTCAAAAATTTGTTTTTCAATATACCTGCCCGGCGAAATTTCCTCAAATCCGATGCTGTAGAATTGCGCCATATAATCGATGAATTTCATCGAGTAGTATTAGCACATCCCCAAATAAATTTTTCAATGTACCACAACGACAATAACTTATTTGACTTGCGTTCCGAAAATTTTCGACAACGTATTGTACATACCTTTGGAAAAAAAACAAATGAGAAGTTAGTCCCCGTCGATGAGGATACGGAGTTGTTAAAAATAAGTGGTTTTGTCGGAAAACCTGAGTTTGCAAAAAAATCAAGAGGAGAACAATTTTTCTTTGTAAATCAGCGCTTCATCAAAAGTCCTTATTTGAATCACGCTATTCAAGCTGCTTTTGAAGGCTTAATGGCTCCAAACAAATATCCAAGCTATTTTTTAAATTTGAGAGTTGATCCGAAGTCTATTGACATCAATATTCACCCTACTAAAACAGAAATTAAATTTGACGATGAGCCCACTATTTATGCCTTGTTACGTGCTGCTGTAAAGCACAGTTTAGGGCAATTTAGTGTTGCACCTATCCTTGATTTTCAGCGGGATTCGGCTCTAGATATTCCGTACCATCAACAAAGCGATAACGTATCTACCCCAAGAGTTGAGGTTGATCCAGATTTTAATCCATTTTCTAGTTCTAAACCCAATAAAAGTACACCAAATCCGCCTGCATGGGAAAGTCTTTATACGGGCATAAAATCGGCAGCAAACAATACTAATGATTTTAGCGAAGTGCAATTTGAGTCTGATGAGCTTCAATCCTCAATTTTTGATGAAGATGAAAGCAAAAAGGTCCAAAATACCTTTCAATTACAACATAAATACATTATCAGTACCATTAAATCTGGCATGGTTGTTATTGACCAAAACAGAGCTCACCAACGTATTTTATATGAAGATTTTTTAAAACAAATTACCTTGAAAGATACGGTTCGGCAGCAGCTGATGTTTCCGCTAAGTTTTGAGTTTTCAACAAAAGATTCTGAGGTTTTTCAAACCTTAAAGGAGCAATTGGAGCATTCTGGTTTTGTATTTGATGAACTGAGTAAAAAACAAGTCAAAATTTCTGCTATACCCGCAGCATTAAAGGAAAGTGATGTTGCAAAAGTATTTACTCAGCTTATTGATGATGTACATAATGAAGTCCCTGATTTTAATTTCAGTTCTAGTGATTTATTGGCTAAAACATTTGCTAAAAGTCTTGCAATCAAAAACGGAAAAAAGTTAAATGTGACTGAGCAAGAGTTTATTGTTAACTCATTATTTGCTTGTAAAGAACCGACGCTTTCTCTGAACAATAAGGCTATTTTTAAGACCATAGAAATTACAGAAATAGAATCTAAATTTAATTAATATGCTTAGAATTACTCCTACAGTCAAACACCTAGTAATCTTGAATGTTATTATATTTCTAGGAACATACTTTATGGGTAATGAAGACTTGTTTTTCCATCTATTAGCTCTTTTTTATCCTTTAAGCAGCTACTTTGAGCCCTGGCAAATTATTTCGCATATGTTTATGCACGGGAGTTTTCAGCATTTGTTATTCAATATGTTTGCGCTCTGGATGTTTGGAACTGCTGTCGAGCATTATTTTGGTCAAAAAAAATTTATTGTATTTTACATCAGTTGTGGCTTAGGTGCAGTGGCACTTACTTTTTTAGTTTATTATATTCAGATTTATCCTTTAATAACCGAATTAGAAGGGCGTGGATTTACTTTCGAATTTATAAAAGAAACTTCTCGTTTAAATATTCTGCAAAACAATATGTTTAAGGGTGAGATTTTAGTTCAAAAAATGCAGGTTATTCTTGATAATTTTGGCTACAGCTTGAGTCAAATAGATCAAAACACCTTTAGTAGTATATTTGATTTAAATGTAAAAAGCAATTCATCCATGGTTGGTGCTTCTGGTGCAATAATGGGTATTTTAGTGGCTTTTGGTATGATGAATCCCAATGCTGAACTGATGATGATTTTTCTACCTATTCCGATAAAAGCAAAATATTTTATCCCTGGAATTATTGCTTTGGATTTGTTTTCTGCCATCTCTGGAGTTTCAATTTTTAGCCCAAGCAATACGGCTTATATAGCCCATATTGGTGGTGCGCTTACTGGATTCTTACTTATGTACTTTTGGAAAAAAAATCAATTTGACAAATACCGTTGGAATTAAATGAGTAGCCTGAAACAAGATATAAAAACAAAGTTTTTGCACTTACACGTTTTAGAAAAAATAATTGTATTAAATACAAGTCTATTTTTTTTAGGAATAATCCTGAATTTATTGGGGATCAATCTTTTAGACTGGTTTTCGTTACCATACAGGTTTTCAGAAGTTCTTTCACATCCATGGAGCATAATTACATATGGGTTTTTGCACCATAGCCTTGGGCACCTCTTTTTTAATATGTTAGTCTTGTATTTTATAGCGCAATCTTTTGCTAATTTATTTAAACCTCGTCTTTCATTTAAAATTTACATTTTGGGCGTTATTTTTGGCGGTTTAGCATTTGTATTTGTTTCTATGCTCATCCCAGATTTACTGCGCATAAATGGCCCTTTAGTTGGTGCGTCAGCAGGAGTTCGTGCTTGTATTTTATTCCTTTGTGTGTATTGGCCAAATAAACCCATAGGATTTTTCTCTTTTAGGTTTCCTTTGAAGTATTTGGGAATAGCTATGGTCCTTTTAGATTTGCCAGGATTGATGTCGTTGAATTCTGGTGGTACAGTTGCTCACATTGGGGGTTATCTTTCGGGCTTTTTGTATGCAAAACAACTTAAAATTGGAAAGGACTTAGGTTCTTTTCTTGATGTTGTTTTAGATTATTTCAAATCGGTAAATAAGTTAAAAACTGTTCACAAATCTAAGTCACCTACCATGGGCGGAAAACAAAAAAAAGAGTTTAATGCATTCCCACAGCAAAAACAAATAGATTTGATATTAGATAAGATTAGTAAAAGTGGATATGATAGTTTAACACAAGCGGAAAAAGATTTTTTATTTCGTGCAGGAAAAAAGTGATTATTTTGAAACGTTTAAACTTTTTTGATAAAATTTTATTTCTTCTAAACACTTTAGTTTCTACACTATTACTCCTTTCTTATTTTCTACCTTTTTTACCACCTAAAACATTTTCACATTTGGCCGTTTTGAGTCTTACTGTACCTTTTTTGATTCTCATTAATATTTTATTTTGTGTCTATTGGTTAGTTAAAATTAGACGGCAATTTTTATTATCAGCACTAGTTTTAGGTCTTGGAAGCAATCATTTATTGTCATTATATAACTTTTCGGGTAGTGAAACTTCGGCTGAAGAAGAAGGCCTAACCCTCATGAGTTATAATGTTCGTTTACTGAATTTTTACAATTGGATTAACGATGAGGCTATCCCAGAAAAAATACAAGCTTTTATTGATCAACAATCACCAGATATATTAACAGTTCAAGAATACAACAGTAGCGAAGCTCTACCATTGGATTACCCGTATGTGTTCAGCTCAGCTTCAAAAACTAAATCTGAGTTAGTAATTTTTTCAAAATATCCTTTTTTGGATAAGGGGATTATAAAATTTTCAAATTCTGCGAACTCAGCAATATACGCTGATATTCTGATTAACTCCGATACACTCAGAATTTATAACATTCATCTTCAATCTTCGGGCGTAAACCCAAATGTAAAAAGATTAGATTCAAAAACATCCGATCGGCTTTTTAAACGCCTAAGCAAAACGTTTGAAGCTCAACAAGACCAGGCCGAGTTGGTTTCTAATCACCTGCTCAACTCTCCTTATAAAACTATTTTAAGTGGTGATTTTAACAATACTGCTCATTCTTATGTATACCGCCTTTTGAAATCAAATTTAAACGACGCTTTTGAAGTAGCTGGTAGTGGTTTTGGTTCTACATTTGCATTTCAATACTTTCCTTTGCGCATCGATTTTATTTTAGTCGATGAAGGGTTAAAGGTTTCAAGTTTCAAAAATCATAATGTTAAGTATTCCGATCATTTCCCAATTTCTACATTAGTACAAAGCGATTAGCTCTAAACTCCAGGATGATTTTTGATGTAAAGAAGTGTTTCTGGTCCTAAATTAAATAATAAGTCTAAGATGCTTAGGTTTTGTAAATAACCATGTTTGTTTTCAAATACTTGGATGTAAGCTTCGGTTTTGATAGAATTATTGTTTTTTGTTTCAATTAAAAATCTATAGTCTTTCCCATCGTATTTTTTTTTAAAAGTCTCTGAAATACTATAATTGAATTTAAAATCTAAACACTCATTAATTCGACTGATGCATTCAAGGTTAAAGGACGTCAATTCGTCACTTTTTTTGCTAAAAAGAGGTTTTAAATCATCCTCATAAAATTCAAAAAAGGGTGAAGTTCGATATGCACTTTCTATAGATTTCCAATGTATACTTTTCCAATTTGTACTGTTGTCTATACGGATATACCTCGTTTGCTGTCTATTTAATTGTGAGTAATGCACAGGAATGTGTAGTCCTAATTGACCATTTGCTCCATAGATGTAGCCCCGATTTCTAAGAGTTTGTTTTTGGTAATTATCATGCATCTCAAAAACTATATTTTTGTTTTGTGCAAAAATGATATAGTTTGCAATACTTGGAATATAAGAAGGATAAATCAGACTCATCAATGCTATTAGGCCGCTGTGTTTTTATAGTTCTTCCATTTTTTGTAGCCGTAGTTGATAAGTATGAGTATAACAAAAGGAATTAGGTAGGATCTTCTTGGACCATCGGCATGCACCGTAGTAAAGACACGATCCCATCTTATTTTATTTAGTCCTTTCCCATGCGTATTCCAACTCATCCAAATAAATACTGGTTTACCCACCACATGATTTTCTGGAACAAATCCCCAGCGACGTGCATCAAGTGAACCATTTCTGTTGTCCCCCATCATCCAGTAGTAATTTTGATTAAATGTATATGATTTAGCTTCTTTTCCATTTATGTATACCGCATTTCCTTTAGCGTAAATAGAGTTTCCTTCGTATTCTGAGATGAGGCGTTTGTATAAAGGCAAATTGGACGTGTTTACTTCAATAGTCGCTCCTTTTTTAGGAATGTAAATTGGCCCAAATTGATCCATATTCCAATTAAATTCTGGGTCATGTGGGAACATGTCTCTATCGATTTCTTCTTTAGCTCTGATTTTTCTTTCTATACTAGCCACACTTGGGTGCTTTTTTAATAATTCTATAGATTCCTTTGTTGCTGCTGAAACTTCAAAATGAGTACTGTTGTTAACAAAACCATCAGTTATATCGTAATATGTTTTTAAGCGGTTATAGATAGATCTACTAAAGCGTTTTCCTTCCTTAATTTTGCCTTTGTATGAAAACTGCAAGCGCGCACGACCAGGAAGCTCATTCTTTATTCCGTTTATGTAAACATAGCCATCAATAATTTGAAGTGTATCTCCAGAAATACCAACGCAGCGCTTAACTAGATTGGTTTTTTTATCTATGGGTTTGTAATAATTTCGATCAGGTGTAAAGACGTTCATATCCAAAAGTGTGTCAGCGGGCTGATTGAATACTACAATTTCATTGCGTTTTATTTTTTCCCACCCTGGAATTCGCAGATAGGGGAGTTGTAACATATTTTTCCAGGACGTGTTTTTTTCCTCTATTTTGTCACTAAACAAATAAGATTTTTTTCCAGTAAAAGGAATTGTATCGTGTACCATCGGAAAACTGACAGTTGTCATTGGAATTCTCGGCCCGTAATGCATTTTACTCACTATAAGAAAATCACCAACTAAAAGCGATTTCTCTAGAGATGATGATGGTATTACAAAAGGTTGTAAAAAATAGATATGAACTGTGCTTGCTACTACAATAGCAAAAAGAACAGAATTGACAAACTGGCCAGCAGTTGATTTTGGTTCAGGCTCTCTATTTTTTATGTGTTTTAGGTCTAAGAAATAATTTAGATAGTAGTTGTAAAAACCTAGGGAGAGTACAGCTAATATAGTGTCTTTTGTAGTATTTTTGCCGAAGCTTCTTGCTGTTTCAACCCAAATCACAGGGAACATCACACAATTGATCACTGGTAAGAAAATAAAGAATATCCAGTACCATGGTCTGTTTAATATTTTGAAAAGGACGAGCGCATTGAAAACTGGTACAAAGGCCTCCCAGGCTTTTCGCCCAGCTTTTTGGTATAACTTCCATGTTCCAAGCCCATGTATTAGTTGTAGAATCAAAATAAAATTAAACCACTGTACTGATGTCATATTCTTTTAGTTTTTATATATGTTGTAAGGCGTTAAAATTTGTTACAAACTTACTTAATATTTAACACGTCTTTCATTGTAAACATCCCTTTTTTACCCACTATCCATTCGGCTGCTACTACTGCACCCAATCCAAAACCATTTCTATTATGTGCTGTATGAATAATTTCTATTGAATCGATTTCAGAGCCATAATTGATTTTGTGGGTACCTGGAACATTTTCTATACGTTTGGCTTCGATTTCAATTTTATTCGGCTCATTTTCAGGGCTTAATGTCCATCCTTTGTAATTAGATACATCTGCGATACCTTCAGCCAAGGTAATGGCTGTCCCAGATGGAGAATCCTGTTTTTGAGTATGATGTATTTCTTCAATTTGTACATTATAATCTTCGAACGGTGTGATTATTTTCGCTAAAACTTTGTTGAGTTCAAAAAATAAATTTACACCTAAACTAAAATTAGAAGCGTATAAAAATGAACCATTTGTTTTTTTACATAGGTTTCTTATTTTTTCAAACTGATCTAGCCAACCTGTTGTTCCGGAAATAACAGGGACGTTGTTGTTCAAGGCCATACTGATGTTCACTACTGCGGCAGAGGGCACACTAAAGTCTATAGCAACGTCAGCTTGGCTTATATCATATGACTTGTCATTTTTGTCAATTTTCAATACCACATCGTGTCCTCTGTCCATTGCAATTTGTTCAATCACTTTTCCCATTTTACCATAGCCTAATAATGCAATTTTCATAACTTAAAATTTAATATTTAAGGATAGACCTATTTGAGTTGTATAATTTGGATTATTGAAATCTATAAAAGGGTTTAGGGCTAAATTTTCATCTAAATTATATTGCAGTAAGTGTGCATCAACATTGGCTTCAATAATATTCAATACATAAAGGCCAACAGTTACCAACATGGAGAGTTCTTTATTTCTTTTAAGCGTGCGTTGTGCTCTGATAAGTGCTTCGTCCGACAAAAAAGGAGTATCTCCGGGGCCATAAAATTCATCATCTGTAAATCCTGCTAAGCGCCGTTTATACGCATTTCGGTATTGTTTGTATAATTTGTTGTTGTCTAAATAGAAATACAATCCAGTTCCTATTGCTCCATATACAATAGGGATTTTCCAATATTTTTTGTTGTAAGCTTGCCCAAGACCAGGTAAAACAGCTGAGTAAAATGCCGCTTTAGCAGGCCGAAGTGGGTCTAATGCTCTAGATGTGTTTTTTTTGTTTTGACTGGCGATTTCATCTAGATCGTCATTGTTGCTCTGCGCTTGAGTTGCCAAACAAATTAAAAGGCAAAATAATGTAGCACTAAATCTATTGATCACCCTTCAAAAGTTTTAAAATACGCTTATAATCTTCTTTGGAATGAAAAGGAATGCTTATGGTGCCATTATCCTTTTTCCCCATTTTTATATTAATTTTTTTACCAAAGAAATCAGAAATTACAGCGATGCCATCTTTGACAAAGCTTGGAGTATTTGGAGCGTTTTTATTTGGAGGTGATTTGGGGTTGTTTAGACTTTTAACCAGATCTTCTGTAGCACGAACAGATAATTTTTTGGCAATAATTTGTTCGTAAATAGAAAGTTGGTCTGTTGATTTTAGTACGTTTATTATGGCACGACCATGCCCCATACTTATAAAGCCATCCCGCATTCCTGTTTGAATAATAGGATCGAGTTTTAGCAAACGAAGGTAGTTGGCAATCGTTGATCGTTTTTTTCCAACTCTTTGGCTCATCTGATCTTGAGTTAGCTTTACTTCCTCCATTAGTCGTTGATAGCTCATAGCAATTTCGATAGGGTCAAGATCTTGTCTTTGGATATTTTCTACCAATGCCATTTCCAAAGCCTCTTGGTCATTTGCTAGACGAATGTATGCAGGAATACTTGTTTTGCCTAATATTTTTGAAGCTCTATAACGACGTTCGCCTGAAAGTAGTTGGAATTTGTTTTCATTTATTTCACGAACAGTAATCGGTTGAATAACCCCTAATTCTTCAATAGATGCTGCAAGTTCTTTTAGCTGCTCGTCATTAAATTTTGAACGCGGTTGGAAAGGGTTCACTTCAATTGAATTTAGTTCAATTTCCAGGTTGGAGCCTATAGCACTTTTAGCTGTCTTTTTGTCAACTTTTGAAAAATCATTTGAAGATTCATTCAAGAGTGCAGAAAGTCCGCGTCCTAGAGCTTGTTTTTTAATCGCCTTTGCCATTAGCTAATGTTTTACTGATGATTTCCTTGGCCAAACTTAAGTAATTTGAAGCACCTTTACTATTAACATCGTAATTAATTATACTTTCTCCAAAGCTTGGAGCCTCGCTCAGCCGCACATTTCGCTGGATAATAGTTTTGAACACCATATCATGAAAGTGATTTTGAACTTCTTCAACTACTTGGTTTGATAATCTTAGCCTAGAATCATACATAGTAAGTAATAGGCCTTCGATGTCTAAATTAGCATTGTGGATTCTTTGTACACTTTTTATGGTGTTGAGTAGTTTCCCCAAGCCTTCTAAAGCAAAGTACTCACATTGAATGGGTATAATAATTGAATCTGCTGCTGTCAGTGCGTTTAAGGTTAGCAATCCCAAAGATGGAGCACAATCGATTAGAATAAAATCGTATTGATCTTTTACAGGGTTGAGTGCGCTCTGGAGCATATATTCGCGTTTCTCAACTTGAACCAGTTCTATTTCTGAGGCAACAAGATCTATGTGGGCTGGTATGATGTCAACATTAGCTGCTGTAGTTTTTTGTATGACCTCTGTTGCGGTACAATCGTGTTCTAATAATTGATAAGTCCCTTTTTCAACAGTTTCAACATTTATACCAAGTCCTGAGCTAGCATTGGCCTGAGGATCGGCATCGATAAGTAAAACTTTTTTGTCAAGAACACCTAAGCAAGCTGCTAAGTTGACCGTGGTTGTAGTTTTTCCTACGCCGCCTTTTTGATTTGCAATTGCTATGATTTTACCCATGGAGTTTAGACCTTTTGTACCTTCAAAAATACAATTATTTACGTGGAATTAAAATCAATATTTATAAGGTTTTCAACAATTTTTATCTTTGTATTTTACCCACGTCTGAAGCGTCTTAGTTCTATCGACTGAACTCGATTATTGATGAAAGTTAAGTATAGAAAATTCTTTCTAAAAACCGTAGCTCTTTCCGAAACGCGGTACATCCAGATATTTGAGTGTATGTCGTTGTAAACTAGTCCAAGACGTTTTATAACCTCTTCCTTGGTCAAATTTTTAAGTTTATTAAAGTTTTTCTTTTTTACGTCAAAAGGTTCAAAGTGTTTTAAATGGTTCTTACGTATTGATGTTTCAACAACATTAGTTTCTTTGTTGTCGTTCATGATTTGCTGGATTGTTTTTCCGAGTGTTTTTGTTGTGTTTTTCATCTTATTTCGGTTTGTTATTATTTCACGGGATAGATTTAGGTAGTCTTCAGAGCCAATACTTTCAATTTTATAGTCAAAAATGTTGGTTCCGAAGCTTGGAGCTTCACTCAAACTTACGTTTCTTTTGATGACAGTTTTGAAAACTAAATCATCAAAATACGCTTTGAGTTCGTTTATAATGTGTTGATTGTGTTTTAAGCGTTTATCGTACATAGTAATCAAAAAGCCTTCTATATCGAGCTCTTTATTAAAATTTACTTTTATTTCTTTGATGGTTTTTAATAGTTTGTTTAGCCCCTCCATCGCTAAATATTCGCATTGGATAGGAATTAAAATAGAATCTGCAGCAATAAATGAGTTAACCGATATGTACCCAAGTGAAGGGGAACAGTCTATTATTAGGTAATCGTATTTATCTTTTATTTTATCAAGCGCTTTTTTTAGCTCAAAGACATTTTTGCTGATATTATTGATTTCCAAATCCGCCAAGTTCACTGAACTGGGGATTAGGTCTAGGTTTGGGCTATGCGTTTGCATGATTTGTTGTAGTGCACTGCTGTTTTCGTCAAAAAGATGGACCAAGGATTTTTCACATGGAATTTTGGTTCCCAATCCTAAACTTGTATTAGCTTGTGGATCAGCGTCAATCAAGAGGACTTTATGGTTGAGAATACCTAAGGCAGAGGCCAAGTTAATAGCCGTGGTGGTTTTGCCTACACCACCTTTCTGGTTTGCAATTGCAATTGTTTTTGATTTCAGCATAATCGATTTGGGGATCAACTTGTACTTTAAAACCTTAAAACGAAGAAATTGGTAGGTAAAGGCTTGTAAATATAGCTAATTAATCAATATTTTCAAAACAGCTATTGCAGCATCACTTATTTTAGTTCCAGGTCCAAATATTGCAACTGCGCCTGCATCGAAAAGTACTTGATAATCTTGTTTGGGAATAACGCCACCAACAATGACCATAATATCTTCACGGTTCATTTTTCTTAAATGATTTATTACTTTAGGGACCAGTGTCTTATGTCCTCCTGCTAATGTAGATATACCCAATATATGTACATCATTTTCTACTGCTTGTTTTGCTGCTTCTTCTGCCGTTTGGAACAAAGGACCTATATCAACATCGAAACCAAGATCTGCATAGCCAGTAGCAACAACTTTAGCACCTCTGTCGTGTCCGTCTTGCCCCATTTTAGCGATCATGATGCGCGGTCTCCTGCCTTCACTCTCTGCAAACTGATCAGCTAATAGCTTAGCTTTTTCAAAAGACTCATCATTTTTTAATTCTTTTTTATACACCCCTGAAATAGATTTAATTTTTGCTTGATACCGCCCAAATACTCTTTCAAGCGCTGTACTAATTTCGCCCAAAGTTGCTCGAACTCTTGCAGCTTCCACTGCTAAAGCTAATAAATTTTCTCCTTTATCCCTCGCTGCAGTACTAAGTTTATTCAACCATAGATCTACTTCCTCTTGATTTCGTTTAGCTTTAATCTGTTTTAAATGATTAATTTGCTGCTTTCTTACCAAGTCATTGTCGACTTCCAATATGTGTAAGGGGTCCTCGTTTTCTAGTTTAAACTTATTGACCCCCACAATTATATTTTGCCCAGAGTCAATATGGGCTTGTTTTTTGGCGGCTTCTTCTTCAATTTTTAACTTTGGTATTCCAGCTTCAATAGCTTTAGTCATTCCACCTTGCTGTTCAATATCTTGGATTATCTCCCAAGCTTTTTCAATAATTTGATGTGTCAATGACTCTACGTAATAACTGCCAGCCCAAGGATCAACAGTTTTGATGATGTGGGTCTCTTTTTGAAGGTACAATTGAGTGTTTCTCGCGATTCGTGCAGAAAAGTCTGTAGGTAATGCAATAGCTTCATCTAGTGCATTGGTATGTAAGCTTTGAGTACCGCCAAACACTGCTGAAGTAGCTTCTATACATGTTCTTGCAACATTGTTAAAGGGGTCTTGTTCTGTAAGACTCCAGCCACTTGTTTGACAATGGGTTCTCAAAGCCATTGACTTGGGGTTTTGAGGATTAAATTGTTTGACAATCTTAGCCCATAATACCCGAGCGGCACGCATTTTAGCAATTTCCATAAAATGGTCCATTCCAATACCCCAAAAAAATGATAAACGTGGAGCGAATTTATCAATATCCAATCCGATTTCGAGCCCTTTTTTCAAATATTCTAAACCATTAGCAAGCGTATATGCCAGTTCAATTTCTGGCGGCGCACCTGCTTCCTGCATATGGTAACCAGAGATACTGATGCTGTTGAATTTTGGCATGTTTTTGCTGCAGTATTCAAATATCTCACCAATAATTTGCATTGAAGGGGTTGGAGGGTATATATAGGTATTACGTACCATAAATTCCTTGAGAATATCATTTTGTATTGTGCCACTAAGCTCATCGAGATTTACTCCTTGTTCTTGTGCTGCTACAATGTAAAATGCCATGATGGGTAAAACTGCACCATTCATTGTCATTGATACACTCATTTTGTTCAATGGAATTTGATCAAAAAGAATTTTCATGTCTTCAACAGTGTCTATTGCCACTCCAGCTTTTCCAACATCTCCAATCACTCGTTCATGATCACTATCATATCCTCTATGCGTAGGTAGATCAAAGGCCACAGACAGACCTTTCTGGCCTGCTGCAAGGTTTTTTTTATAGAAGTTGTTGGAGTCCTCAGCTGTAGAAAACCCAGCATATTGACGTATGGTCCATGGTCGTCTTACATACATTGTGGAATAGGGCCCTCTCAAGAACGGCGGACTTCCGGCGCCAAAACCCAAATGTTTTGTGTGATCTAAATCTTCCTTTGAATAAATATTTGTGTTTGCTCTGTTGCTGTTCTTGACATTCAGATTGGAGGAGAGTTTTATATGTTGTATGTTTTTTCTACTCATTACCCAAACGCTTTTTCTCTATGGATTCTGCAATTCTTTTAGCAATGATTGGCTCAATCAATGTTTTGCGCGGTTGATGTTTAACAAAGGGATAAAGTTCAAGTTGTGCTTTTATTTTTTCATCGATGTTTTGTTGAATATGTATGCCTACCAGCTCTTGATTATTGTTGTCAAAACTATCTTGTTCTTTTTTAGCGTGTTCCTTTATTTTTTTTTGTATTGTCCCATCAATTAATTGCTTCAGAAACCCGCCTTGTTTTTCTATGTCTTTAAAGAGTGCTAAGCCCTTTTCTGCGAACTGATTAGTAAGTTCTTCAATGTAATAAGCACCCATCGTTGGGTTGGTTACAGCACTAAATTTACTTTCGTGCTTTAAAATCAGTAGTTGATTTCTAGAGATGCGTCTGCCAAATTCATTGTCTTTGTGGTAAAGTACATCATAGGGTAAATTTATGATGGTATCACTACTACCCAATGCTGCGCTCATGATTTCGGTCGTTGTACGCAACATATTTATATTGTATCCATAAATTGTCTTGTTGCGTTTGCTCGGTTCAGCGATAATATGACATCTAGCGCTCAAATCGTAATCTTTTATTAAGCTATCCCATAAACATCTCAAGGCTTGAAGCTTCGCAATTTCAAAGAAATAATTTCCCCCAATAGCAACTTTAAATACTACTTGATCAGGCATAACATCTTTATACTCAAGAAGATACTCATGTGCATGTGCAAGTCCATATGCGAGTTGTTGTACTATTGACGCACCCGCATTTTGATATAGTGCTATATCAACAGAAAACACAGAGTTCACTCCCTCAGTCGCACTGCATAATCCTAATGTATCACTGAAGTCTTTGAGCTTATTTTTATACCAATTCCCACTTTTACATAAGTGTCCGATAGAGTCGCTAATAAGAAAAATAGTTGAATGAGATTTAAATATTTTAATGTCAATTTTTGTTAAAAAATCTGCAGCAGAAAAATTTAATTCTAGATAGATTCTTACTGCAGAATCAACGATACCATTGAGGAGCTCATCAATGCAAATAGATGCTTTTGGAAGTATAAAATAAATACTTTCAGTTCCTTTACTTAAGCACTTTAGGGCTTTTTTATTTGCTGATTTTGTGTTTTGAACATAGATGTATTCTCCAATTTTCCATCCGTCTGATTGATGTGGTATAGGTAGGGGCTGTTCGCTTGAATCTGCGTGGTAAAATGGCTTGACATCGATGCCTTCTAGTGAATTCCAAACGAGATTGGTATTGAAATCCGCACCGTCAAGCTCATATTGAATACGCTGTTTCCATGCTTTTGAAGATTGGCTTTCAAACTCGTCAAATTTCATTCAGATTGTTTTAATGTGTCTCTGGCAATGATATAAATATCTTCATTTTCCTTTTTCATATTGTAATTTTCACGGGCATATTTTTCAATACCCTGAGGAGTTTGAAGTTTTTTTATTTCCTTGGTGTCGGATTTAATTTCACGCTCATAAAATTCTTTTTTGGTGTTTAAAGCCTCAATTTCTTTGTTTAATTCTCTATGAATTAGCCACGAATTAGCATCAAAAAAAAGCATCCAGACAATAAAAATAACAGTAACTACTAAAAATATATTTCGGAAGGGTTTAAGTGTATTCTTAAGCAATTTTAAAGTTAATTTCATTTGGATAATGTTTTTATTTTATCAATGAGCTCAGAGAGGTTTAGTGGAGTATTTTGATGATTTTCTAAAGTTATATCAGCATGCACTTTCATGGGTTCGATAAACTGTTTATGCATAGGCTTTAGGTTATTTAGGTATCGATTTAGAACTTCTTCTGTTGTTCTTCCACGTTCAGAAATATCTCTACTTACTCGCCTTTCCATACGCATATCACTATCTGCATCTATAAAAATTTTCAGATCAAATAAACTTCTAAGTTTTGGGTAATTCAATATCAGAATCCCTTCAATAATCAATATTTTTTTTGGCACAACAGTTACAGTCTCTTTTGTTCGGTTATGTGTTTCAAAAGAATAAACTGGTTGTTCTATGTTTTCCCCATTTTTTAGTGAGTTTACATGTTGATAAAGCAACGGGAAATCTATTGCATCAGGATGGTCAAAATTAAGGGCACAACGTTCATCGAAAGTAAGGTGTGAGGTATCTTTATAATAGGAATCTTGAGATATCACCTGAATTTCGCTTGTTGGGAACTCAGAAACAATTTGTGATACAATGGTAGTTTTCCCACTTCCAGTTCCGCCATAAACTCCAATAGTAATCATATTAATGAAATTTGCTATTTGAACAAAGTTAAGATTTTTTGCTTCATCACAATTAATAAGTTTGTGAATTCTGTTGATAACTTAAGGTTTTATTTATGGATAAAACATCTATTTTTGTACTCTAAATTTTGAACCATGTCTGAAACTATAGAATCTCTAAAATGTTTAATTATTGGCTCTGGACCTGCGGGTTATACAGCTGCCATTTACGCCGCTCGCGCCAATATGAATCCAGTATTGTATCAAGGGACTCAGCCAGGAGGACAATTAACCACTACAAACGAAGTCGAAAATTTTCCAGGTTATCCTGAGGGAGTTACAGGTCCTGAAATGATGCTTGAATTGAAGGCTCAAGCCGAACGTTTTGGCTCTGACGTGCGTGATGGTTGGATCACAAAAGTTGATTTTTCTGGTGATATTCACAAAGTCTGGGTTAATGATACTAAAGAGATCCATTGTGAAACAGTTATTATATCAACAGGTGCCTCTGCAAAATATTTAGGCCTTGAGTCTGAGCAGAAATACTTAAAGCTTGGTGGAGGGGTTTCGGCCTGTGCAGTTTGTGATGGTTTCTTTTATCGAAACCAAGAAGTTGTTATTGTTGGTGCAGGTGATTCTGCTTGCGAAGAAGCTCATTATTTATCTAAGTTATGTTCAAAAGTTACAATGTTGGTTCGTCGCGATGTATTTAGAGCTTCAAAAATTATGGCTAACCGGGTGATCAACACAGAAAATATAGATATAATGTTCAATACTGAAACTGTAGAAGTCATTGGAGATGGTCAATTGGTGACAGGAGTAAAAGTGCGTAATAATAAAACCGGATCAGAAGTGGATATTGAAGCAACTGGGTTTTTTGTAGCTATAGGTCACAAGCCAAATACTGATATTTTTAAAGATTTCTTAAAACTTGATGAAACAGGATACATTATAAATGAGCCCGGCACTTCGAAAACAAATATTCCTGGCGTTTTTGTAAGCGGCGATGCAGCAGATCATGTATACAGACAGGCGGTTACAGCTGCCGGAACAGGCTGTATGGCTGCTTTAGATGCAGAGCGTTACTTAGCTGCCAAAGAGGTTTAATTAAAATAATTGTATTCTAACGCAAAACGGCTCCAATTTCACTTTCAAACTTTTTAAGAAGTTTACTCATGAGTTTGTCAATTTGTTTATCTGTAAGCGTTTTAGAGTCGTCTTTTAGCATAAAACTTACAGCATAGCTTTTCTTCCCTTCTGGAAGATTCTTTCCTTTATAAACATCAAATAAGTTTATATCTGTAAGGATTTTACTATCCGTTTTTTTTGCAATTTGATAAATCGTATCAAAAGTAATATCCTCGTTGATGAGTAAAGCAAAATCGCGACGTACTTCTGGAAATTTAGAAATAGGTTTAAACTTTACTTTGTTTGATTTAATACAACTGAAAACCAAATCCCAATTGAAATCTGCAAAAAGTACTTGCTGTTCAATTCCGAAGGCTTTACATATACTTTGCTTTACGATCCCAAACTCAACGGCATTAGTTTTACCAATTGCCAATGCTAAACTTTCTTCAAATACGTCATTTTTTGTCGGTTTTGCTTTCAAATTTTTGAGGCCTATTTTTTCAAAAATTGAGGATATTATTCCCTTAAGGTAAAAGAAATCAATACTTGAAGGAGAAGTGGTCCAGCTTTCTGTAGTTTTGCTACCAGACATAAAAAGCCCCAAATGCTTAAACTCCTCGCGTTTGTCATCAAATCGATGATATGTTTTAGCGAATTCAAACATCTTGAGGTTTGCCTGTTGACGGTTCAAATTAAACGCCAAGGCTTCAAGTCCTGAAAACAACACAGATCTACGCAGCAAGGATAAATCATTGCTCAGCGGGTTTAAAATCTTTACATAGTTATCCTCAGCCAATTCGGAACTTAATCCAATATGTTTTTCAGCAGTAAGAGAATTAGTCATGATTTCATAAAATCCTAGACTAACTAAATGATTTGCAATTTTGTTTTCTACAAGATGTTGTTCTTTTTTTGTAGAATTTGAAATGGAAGCATTTAGTTTATTTGTAAATTCAATAGTATTGTAACCATAAACACGCAGGATTTCTTCAATTACATCAATTTCCCTTTGTACATCATTTCTGTAGGCAGGAATAGTTAGTCCTAATCCAGCTTCTGTTACGCTATTGACTTTTATTTCTAAGGAAGTTAAAATCTGTTTAATGGTCTCCTTAGGGATTTCCTGACCAATGATATTGGTGATGTTTTTATAACTTAAAAGTACTTGAGTATCTTCAATTTTGCTGGGATATTCATCCCTAACATCACTAGATATTTCACCGCCAGCAATTTCAGTAATAAGAAGTGCGGCATACTTTAGCGCATATTTTGTAATGTTAGGATCTATGCCGCGTTCAAATCGAAATGAGGCATCTGTGCTTAATCCATGTCTTTTGGCAGTTTTTCGAATACTTACAGGATCAAAGTATGCAGATTCTAGAAAAATGTTTGTAGTTGTCGTACTAATACCAGAGTTTAAACCACCAAAGACTCCAGCAATACACATGGGTTGTTTTGAATTACAAATCACTAAATCATCTTGGTGTAGTTTACGTTCTACATTATCCAAAGTAGTAAATTTTTCATTTTTGTGTGCCGTTCGGACTATCACCTTTTTGTCAGTAATTTTATCCGCATCAAAAGCATGTAGCGGCTGTCCTAAGCCATGTAATACAAAGTTAGTTATATCTACAATGTTATTGATTGGCACTAAACCAATAGCTTTTAGCTTATTTTGAAGCCAGGTAGGGGAGTTGTCTACTTTCACTCCAGAAATTGTCACGCCACAGTAGCGAGGAGCTTTAGTTTTATCTTTGACATCAATATCTATTTTAAGTGTACGGCTATTGACGTGAAATCCAGAAACTGACGGGCTCATTAGTTCTGGATTGAGGCCATTTTGAATAAGGCCAGCGCGTAAATCTCTTGCTGTTCCAAAATGACTCATTGCATCGGCTCTGTTGGGAGTTAATCCAATTTCAAAAACAATGTCATCTTCTACTTCAAAATAATCTGACAATGCTGTTCCTACTTTTAAATCATTGTCTAATACGAGTATACCTTCATGGCCTGTCCCGAGTCCAAGTTCATCCTCTGCACAGAGCATTCCATGACTTTCTTCTCCTCTTATTTTCCCTTTTTTGATTTTCCATGGCTCACCTTCAGCAGTGTACAAAGTTGTACCTATTGTAGCGACAGCAACTTTTTGTCCTTTAGCTACATTTGGAGCGCCACAAACAATTTTAAGAGGTTCTTTGTAACCAATGTTTACGCTAGTTAGTTTTAATCGATCTGCATTGGGGTGTTGTGTGCAATCCAAAACTTCTCCAACAACAATCCCCTCTAAGCCTCCTTTTACCGATTGAAACACTTCAGTTCCCTCTACTTCGAGACCTAAGTCGGTGAGTAATTCAGATGTTTTTTCGGGCGACCATTCTGTATTAACGTATTGCTTGATCCAGTTGTAAGAAATTTTCATAAACTTGTATTATTCATTGCAAAGATAAATCAATCGAATTAGCTTTCAAATAAAAAGCCCATCCAAAAGGCGGGCTTTTTTTGTGGTTTTATTGTATATATTATTGTCCTGAAAGTTGTTTCATTTCTTTTTCAATCATATCATAAAATTGGTCTATTTTTGGCATAACAACTACGCGAGTACGTCTATTTTTTGCTCTGTTTTCAGCTGTTTCATTGTCCACTAGTGGAACAAAACTACTCCTTCCGGCAGCGATAAGTTGAGCTGAGTTAACGCCTAGTTTTTCAAGTTCACGAATTATTGAAGTTGAACGTTTAACACTCAAATCCCAGTTGTCTAATAGCACACCATCGCTAAACGTTCTGCTGTCGGTGTGTCCCTCAATCATCGCTTCAAAATCAGGTTTATCGGAAATAACTTTTGCAACTTTACCTAAAACTGTTTTTGCTTTTTCGGTGACAACATAGCTACCGCTTTTAAATAAGAGCTTATCGGAAATAGAAATAAAGACAACGCCTTTCTCGACATTAATCTCAATATCTGGATCATCTATACCAACTGACTTTTTTAGGCTAGAGATTAAGGCTAATGTTACGCTATCTTTTTTACTTACAGCGTCTTGTAAGCGACTAATTTTCAGGTCTCTTTCTTTAAGGCTTTCAAGAGTTTTTTCAAGATTCTCAGCTCCTTTAGTGGTCAATACAGTCATCTCTTTTGTGCTGCTAAAAAGTGCGTCATTTGTTTTCCTCAAATCCTTTAGTTGCTCTCTTAGCGCAGATAAACTAGCATCAGCTGCTGCCTTGTCAGAAAGACAAACATTCAGCTTAAGAGCGGTAGTGTTGAGTAAATCTTTAGTTTGTTTTAACTCTTCTTGTGCTGCCAAAAGTTCTTTATTAGGTCCACATGAGGATAAAATCAGGGCGGACATTAGTCCCAGAGTACATAGCTTTTTCATCTTGAAATATATTAAAAGTTCCTTTACAAATTTAAAAAAAATAACGTTCTAAAATATATAGAATTTAAATTAATTAACGATTTGTATGGCTTTGAAATATTTTTCTTTTTTTGATAAAATAACGCCAAACAATTGAGGAATGGCTATCATATGGCCTGCGTTGTTGCTTATTTCTAAACTTTAAAAGATCTGGAATTGAACTGTAAAAACTTACATGGGCCTTAATAATGGCTAGTGTGTGTGTAATTTTTCCAGAAAGCAAAAAATAAACACCAGCAAAACCATCTAATATCAAACGCAACAAAATAGTTGGGAATAGCGGACGATGTGAATTTTTTGTCAGGGTGAAAAGACTGTTTCTAAAGTTGTAAAATGTTTTCTTCGGATTGTTTTTTGACAAACTAGCGCCTCCTAAATGATAAACCGTTGAACATCCTATGTATTTTACATTTTGTTTTAAGTTATGTGCACGCCAACACAAATCTATCTCTTCCATGTGGGCGAAAAAGGTCTCATCAAATCCATCAAGATCTACAAAAATATTTTTTCGGATAAAAAAACAAGCGCCTGAAGCCCAAAATATAGAACATTCGTCGTTGTATTGTCCATGATCAGCTTCAATGGTATCAAAAATCCGACCGCGACAATAAGGGTATCCAAGTTGGTCAATAAAACCTCCGGCTGCTCCAGCATATTCGAACAGATCTGGATTTTTTTGATCCAGTATCTTCGGTTGTGCAATAGCCATACTCCTGTCTTTTTTGAAAGATTTTATAATTGGTTTAAGCCAATTTTTACTTACCCTAACATCTGAGTTTAGGAAACACAATAATTCAGCATCAATTTGTTGTACAGCTCTATTGTAACCACCAGCGTAGCCATAATTCTTGCTTAGCTCAATCGCATTGAGGTTGGGAAAGTTCTGTTGAAGAAATTTAACGGAGTCGTCTTTTGAGGCATTGTCAACTACATATATATCGTGGCCTTTGCTGAATTCAATCACAGAGGGTAAAAACTCATTTAAAAGTTTTTTTCCATTCCAATTCAGTATGACAATCGCTAATTTCAAATACGTTTGTGTTGTTGTGAATATTCAGGAAGAGCTTCTAAAAAACGATATGTTTTGGATGGTTTATGCATCGTACAATAATAATGATTTACCCCATTAGTAATCATCATGTAGGTAGTGTTCAAGCTAATATTGTATTGCGCAATTTGATCAAAGGCCTCTTGATTGATTTCAATATTTGGCGCTTTGCATTCAACAACGCAATGTACGCTGCCGTCTGTATTGTAAACAACAATATCGTAACGCTTTTTTTGCCCGTGAACAAGTAATTGTTTTTCAATGCTTACAAGTGAAATGGGGTACTTTTTTTCTTTCAAAATAAAGTGCAAACAATGTTGGCGAACCCATTCTTCAGGTTGTAGAGCTACAAATTTTTTACGCACTTCATCAAAGATTTGCATATTATTTTCGCTATTTTTGAATCTAAATTTGTAAGACGGGAAATTGAGTTTTTTCACACTGCAAATTTGCTAAATTTTTTCTAAATGCATACCGTTCAATCAATTTTAAATGAAATAAAAGCCGGGGATATTCGTCCGCTGTATTTTTTAATGGGTGAAGAAGCATTTTTTATTGATCAAATTTCAACATTTATTGAAACTTCTGTATTGGATGAGACGCAGCGTGGTTTTGATCAAACGGTACTTTATGGTAAAGACACTTCAGTAGACGCTATTGTTTCCAGTGCAAAGCGTTTTCCTATGCTGGCTGAGCGTCAAGTGATTGTTGTTAAAGAGGCTCAAAATTTAAGCAGAACCATAGAGGATTTACTGCCTTATGTTAAAAATCCTCAACAGACAACTACTTTGGTTATTTGCTATAAGTATAAATCGATTGATAAAAGAAAAGCTTTGTACAAGGCATTATCTAAAGCACATGTTGTTTTTGAAAGTAAAAAAATATATGACAGTAAAATTCCTTCTTGGATAAGTGGAGAATTACAAAAAATGAAACTTAAGATTACGCCAAAGGCCAGTTATTTGTTAAGTGAGTTTCTAGGAAATGATTTAGCTAAAATTTCAAATGAATTATCTAAGCTTCAGTTGGTCATGGGCGATAATGATTTAATTACGCCAGAGCTTATTCAAATCAATATTGGAATTTCTAAAGACTTTAATAATTTTGAATTGCAAAAAGCCATAGCGCAACTCGACCAAAAGAAAGCTTACCAAATTGTACGCTATTTTTCACAAAATCCAAATCAACACCCTATGGTCCTTACGGTAGCTACTTTATATAGCTTTTTTTCAAAATTAATGATTCTTCACACAGTAAATGACCGCAATCCTAAAGTACTTTCTAGGTCTATTGGAGTGAATCCTTATTTTTTAAGTGATTATACAGCTGCTGCCAAAAACTTCCCTATGCGCCGCATCAGTAGCGTTTTTCAAACCTTACGCACCATAGATGTCAAAAGTAAAGGGGTTGGTGCGAATCTAAAACCATTAGATTTGTACCAAGAACTTATTTTTCGAATTTTAAGTTAATTCTTTCTGAATTCAAAGGCTGCTCCTTTTGGCAAAAAGTGCAGCACCCACAATGCCAGCATTATTTTTTAGTTCTGCAGATTTAAAAGGGGTTTCAATGTCAATGTAGCGTTTGAAATGATCTATTTTTTTACTCACACCACCTCCTATGATTATTAAATCTGGATTAAAGCTTTTTTCAATATGTGATAGGAAAAAATTAAGACGTTTACCCCATTTTTTGAAATCCCAATCGTTGCGTTTTCGAGCGGCATCTGAAGCAAACAGTTCCATTATATCCCCTTTTTTTCCGTAAAGCCTCCCCAATTCAAAATTTGATAGTAATTCTCCATTAAAAAATACTCCAGATCCAATACCAGTTCCAAGCGTTATGGTGATTACTAACCCTTTTTCTGCTTTCCCTACGCCAAATTCCATAACTCCCATAGCGGCAGCATCGGCATCATTCACCACAAAAAAAGGATTATTGGAGTGTTGTTCAAACAATTTATCCACTTGTGTCCCTTTCCAAGATTTATCTAAATTTCCGAAATGCATCGCTCGACCTTTCTTTATGATCGTGGGAAATGAAACCCCAACAATACTGCTCCAATGAAGCTGTTGACAGATGGTTTTTATAACTTCGGAAATAGCTTCAGGTGTGGCAGGTTTTGGTGTGGATATACGAATACGATCACTAATTAATTCTCCTTTTTTTGTATCTACAATGGCGCCTTTTATTCCAGACCCACCAATATCTATTCCTAATATATTCATTGTTTATGATTTTAAATCTTCAATCTGAAGATTGTACTCGTATTGTAAATCTTCATGAAGTTTTGATGTCTTTTTTTGAATCAATTCAATCTGACGATTAAATATATTTGTTAATGTTTTGTTCCTCAAAACAGAGGGTTTTATCTTTAGCATTTGATGACAAACATAGAGGAGGAGCTCAACTTCTGTTTCAGGGCAATTTGAATAACGAGAAAACTTTCTGACACGGCGTAAAATTTTCCGCACACTCTTTTTAATGTAAAAATAGCTGTTGGTATTGATCTGCTTAAAAAGATCGTCCAGTTGGGTTTTAATGCTGTTTGTGTAACCTTCCTCATTATCAGCTTCAAAGAGGAGGTATGTTAGTAGTTCCTTGTTTTCAAGTTTGAAGCGCGCCAGACGTAAACAAAGTTGTTTTATACTTTCTTTATCTAAATCCGCTAACTCTTTTCTAATTTCTACGACACTAGCTGCTTTCATAAGTGTTGTAATATTACAATTTTTAAGAAATTATCACAAAAAGATGTTGAATTTTATTTTTTTTCATTTTTTTTAAATAAAATTTAGTTAAAACCCCAACAGAAACTACAACAGATATGTACTTTTGTCCTTAGTTTATGGATTCACTTACACAAATTGTTTTGGGTGCCGCTTGCGGTGAAGTAGTTTTGGGAAAAAAAATTGGCAATAAAGCCCTTTTTTTTGGTGCTCTAGGAGGTACGCTCCCTGACCTTGACGTTTTTGTTGGAAAATGGCTTTACAGTAATGAAATTCAGGCTATGGCCTTCCATAGAGGGTTTATGCATTCTATTCCGTTTGCAGTTATTTCAAGTATTCTCCTAGGCTATTTTCTTTTTTGGTCTTTTGATCGCGGAAGTCGAAAAGGGCTTACCACTAGAAAAAATTGGATTAGCTTATTTTTTTGGTCGATTTTCACACATCCTATTTTGGATTGTTTTACCGCTTACGGCACACAATTATTTGCTCCTTTCTCATCGTATAGAGTAGCTTTTGATAATATTTCTGTAGCAGATCCTTTGTATACTGTTCCGTTTTTGTTGAGTCTTATTTTGTTGTTGTTTTTCAAACGCAATTCAAAGCTAAGGCGCTCCATATTAAACTTTGGCATAGTGGTTAGTTCGTTATATATGCTGACAACCTTTATTAATAAGACATACATCTCCACTGTATTTAAATCTTCATTAGAAAATCAAAAGATTTTATATAGTCGGTTCAGGTGCCAGCCAACGATTCTCAATAATGTACTTTGGTATGGTATTGCGGAATCTAACTCTGATTATTATGTTGCCCTTTATTCCATATTCGATGAGTCGGATTATCCAAAGAAATGGCAGCGTATTCCAAAAAATCACAACCTAATTCCTACAAATGACAGAGATATTCAAACCTTAATTTGGTTTAGTAATGGGTTTTACAGTGTAACAGAGTCTGCTGAGCGAGGAGTTTTTATTTTTAAAGATTTAAGATATCCATTGATGGATGAAAATGATCCAAATTCGTCTGTCTTTAGTTTTTCAATTGAAAAGGTAAATGAGCGTTGGATTGCAGCGCCATTTTACCCAGAGAATCCTGACGAAGACGACGTTTTAAACTTTTGGAACCGTATTAAAGGAATCTAGAAACTTAAAGTATACCTACAGATTTTATACAATCGCTCATGGATTTGAATGTTCGCTCAATATCATTATCCAATCCAACAGAAAAGCGAATCAATCCTGGGCTTAAGCCCATTTCCTTTTGCTCATCCTCTGGAATTTCGGAAGATGTTGACGATCCTGGTGCGCTGAAGAGCGTTTTATAAAAACCAAGACTAACTGCTAAGTACCCTAAATTTTTTCCTTGCATTAACTCCATCAAGGCATTGGCTTTTTCAAGTGTTCCGACGTCAATAGTGAGCATGCCGCCATACCCAAATTCTGTATTCATTTGACGTTTAAACACATTATGTGACGGGTGTGTTTCTAGTCCAGGATATACAGTTTTGACGCCTAAAGATTCAAATTGCTTTGATAAATACATAGCGTTGGCACTGTGTTGTTTCATTCGGATGTGTAAAGTTCTTAAGTTTTTAAGAATGGATGCCGCGCGCAGACTGTCCATTGTAGCTCCGAAAAGCATTGCAGCTCCATCGTTTACATTACGTAAGTTATCGATAAGTTGCTGAGTGCCACAAACCACACCTCCAATTGTATCACTTGCGCCATTGATAAATTTTGTTAGGCTATGAATAATTATATCAGCACCAAGCTGTTTTGGCGAAATGGATAAAGGGGAGAAGGTGTTGTCAACAACAAGTTGAAGGTTGTGTTTTTTAGCAATTACTGAAAGGGCTTCAATATCAGCGACTTCAAGAAGCGGGTTGCTTACTGATTCACAGTACAGTACTTTTGTTTGATTTGTAATCGCGTCTTCAACTGATTTAAGACTTGTAATATCAACAAAACTTGTTTTAATATTAAGCTTAGGTGTAAAGTTTTTTAGAAAGGCGTAGGTGCCTCCGTATATTGTTCGGCTCGATACGATATGATCTCCAGCCGCACAAAGCTGCATGAGTACGGCTGTGATTGCGCCCATTCCCGAAGCAGATACATTTGAAGTCTCTGTTCCTTCCATTGCGGCCAATGCTTCTCCTAAGTAAAGGTTTGAAGGAGAGCTATGTCTTGAATACAAATAACAACCGTCTGCATTGCCTTCAAAACTGTCAAACATTGTTTTAGCTGAAAGAAAGGTGTAGGTTGAAGAATCAGAAATGGATGGGTTTATTCCTCCAAATTCGCCGAAATACTGTAGGTCTTGAATGGAGTCTGCTGGTTTCATAATAATTATTTTAGTCAAATAACTAAAAATTATGATATAAAAACAATGAATATTTATTAAAATAGAAAATAAACCTAAAAATATAATTTTTTTTAGAAAAAAAAATTATATTTTTGACAAAACTAAACTATATTAAGATTTTTTTTCCATATGAAACTCGACGAAATAGACTTGAAAATTTTACGCCTCTTACAAAATGACGCTAAATTAACAAATAAAGCGCTTTCTGCAAATTTAGCACTTTCTGTAACCGCTGTATACGAACGTATCAAAAAACTTGAAAAAACGGGCTTTATTGAAGGATATGTTGCTTTGGTCTCTAAAGAAAAAGTAGATAAATCTTTCATAGCATTCTGTCATGTAAAACTTGTACAGCACACCCAAGATAACGTAAAGCAATTTGAACGTGAAGTGATTGCCATAGATGAGGTTTTGGAATGTTATCACCTCAGTGGTGATTATGATTACTTGCTCAAGGTTCATGTAAAAGATATGGTATCTTATCGAAAATTTATGATTGAAAAGCTCACAAATTTAAATCATATTGGGAGTACACACAGTATGTTTATGATCAATCAAGTGAAGCACACAACTGCCTTAAATATTTAGAATTTTCTTCACCTCTATTGATTTGAAGTTTGTATTTTTGTTACTTAAAATATATAATTATGAAATCGTTTGATGTTGCTGTAATTGGTTCTGGACCTGGAGGATATGTTTCGGCCATTCGCTGCGCACAGCTTGGCATGAAGGTCGCAATCATTGAAAAATATAGCACTATGGGTGGTACATGCCTCAATGTAGGATGTATACCTAGCAAAGCTTTATTGGATTCGTCTCATCATTTTGAAGACGCTGTGAAGCATTTTGATACACATGGAATAGAAATACCATCAGAGGTTAAGGTCAATTTAGAGAAAATGATGGCGCGAAAGCAATCGGTTGTAGATCAGACTACGGTTGGGATTGAATTTTTAATGAAGAAGAATAAAATAGACGTTTTTCATGGTATTGGTGCGTTCAAAGACGCTACACACATTTCAATTAGTGGCACTAAAAATGAAGAAATTGAAGCAAAATACACCATCATCGCTACAGGAAGCAAGCCTTCAACTTTACCTTTCGCAAAGATTGACAAAGAACGCATAATAACGTCAACAGAGGCCTTGAAGTTAAAAGAAATTCCTAAACACCTAATTATTATTGGAGGAGGAGTGATCGGATTAGAACTTGGTCAAGTATACAAGCGGCTAGGTTCCGAAGTTACAGTTGTGGAGTACATGGATCGTATCATCTCCACAATGGATAAGGGCTTGTCCAAAGAATTGGCTAAAGTCCTAAAAAAGCAAAAGTTTAAAATCAATACCTCTCATAAAGTATCTTCTGTAAAACGCGTTGACGATCGCGTTATCGTCCAGGCTGAAAATAAAAAAGGGCAAACAGTAACATTTGAAGGTGATTACTGCTTGGTTTCAGTAGGACGAAGTGCCTACACTGCTGGTCTAAACTCTGATGCTGCTGGAGTTCAATTAAATGAGCGTGGACAGGTAGTAGTGAACGAGCATTTGCAGACTACAGCGACTAATATTTATGCCATTGGAGATGTTGTAAAAGGTGCTATGTTAGCGCATAAAGCAGAAGAAGAAGGGGTTTTTGTAGCGGAACACATTGCAGGTCAAAAACCGCATATTAATTACAATTTAATACCAGGCGTCGTTTACACTTGGCCTGAAGTTGCTTCTGTGGGTAAAACAGAAGAGCAGTTAACCAGTGAGGGTACAGCTTATAAAAGTGGGCAATTTCCAATGCGTGCCCTTGGACGAAGCCGTGCAAGTATGGACTTAGATGGCTTCGTTAAAGTCCTCGCAGACGAAGCTACAGATGAAATTTTAGGTGTACATATGATTGGCGCTCGCTGTGCTGATTTGATCGCAGAGGCCGTTGTGGCTATGGAGTTTCGCGCATCTGCTGAAGATATTTCCAGAATGTCTCATGCTCATCCAACCTTTACAGAAGCCATAAAGGAAGCTGCATTGGCAGCCACTGATGACCGAGCTTTACATGTTTGATGAAAAAGTATTTTCTTCAATAAAAAAACGATCAACTTTGATCGTTTTTTTTATTTTAAGCAGTAATTATTTTTTTATTTTTCAAAAAAATGTATATTTAAATCACTGAAAAACAATGAATTGTCTAACATTTTAATTATGTAATTAAACAAATTTTTTAAATATTAACAGGGCTTTTCAGAAATGATCAGCAAAAGCAACCCCAATCGCTTTGAACTTAAAAAAACAACCCCTTAAAATATCAGACGAAGCACTAGTACGTGCTATCGTCGAAAAAGAAGATACACAGCTTTTTGAAACTTTATATGACCGTTATTATGCATCAGTATATAGGCATTGTTTGCGGTTTTTTAAAAACAAACAAGATGCTGAGGATTTATCTCAAGAAATATTCTTCAAAGTTTTTCTCAAGCTTAATGCTTTTTCATTCAAATCTAAGTTCTCAACTTGGCTTTATAGTTTTACACGAAATTATTGTATTAATCACACCAGACAGGTAAAGTATAGAAAACTTGAGAATCGTTATGTCGATCCTGAAGAGTTAAGTACTTATTATTTAAATTATAATTACGATTCAAGTGGAGTAGACCAACAACAGCACTTAAGGCTTAGTTATGCTGTAAGTTTGCTTTCTAAGCAAGAACAACAACTTGTTTTGATGAAATATTGTAGGCAGATTACAATTAGAGAACTTGCGCGTATATTTGAATTAGGCGAAAGTGCAGTGAAGATGAGGTTGAAACGCATCAAAGTCAAGTTAATGAAAAGCTACAATGAATTAAACTTAGAAAGACTTTAAGTTTTTTACATTACTTTCTTTTACGGCGATTAAAGTTTTTGTCTCCTCTTGTTTTAGGTTTTTTGTATTTTTTTGCTATTGTTTTTCTATACGATCCTCCCAAATTTACTTTTTTATTTTTTTCTTTCTTTTCGTGAAATGCTGGACCTGGGACATCATCATTTCTTTTTTTGTGGGGGTTATAGGGTTCCTTGCTGTTTTTTTCCTCGGGCATTAGTTCATCCGAAACATCAACTTCATCCGGCCATTCCAAGCATTCAATTTTAAAGTCCATGTAGGTCTCAATTTTGACTCTTTCCTCTTGTTCCTTTTCTGTAGAAAACAAGATGCTTTCACCTTTTTTCTGCGCTCTTCCCGTTCTTCCTATTCTGTGCATATAATTTTCAGGAAAAGTAGGCGTATTGAAGCTAATTACATGTGATATATCGTTGATATCAATTCCGCGTGCCATTATATCTGTAGTAATTAAAATTCGACTGCAGCCAGTTTTGAATTCTTCGATGGCATTAGTTCTATAGTTTTGAGATTTGTTGGAATGCAGAACGGCACATTCATTGGCAAAGTTTAGCGCTGTGTGATTAAATAAGCGATCTGCAATACGTTTTTGATCTACAAAAACAAGAACCTTATTATAATGTTCTTTTTCCCTCAATAAAAAATTTAATAAATTCACTTTAGTGTTGTAGTTTGCTACATCAAAACGATATTGCTTAATATTTTTCAATGGAGTGCCCGAAATTGCGGTAGAGACTTTGTTGGGCGCCTTGAAAAATGAAGTAATTAGTTCGTCTACATTAGTTGTCATGGTGGCAGAAAACATGATGTTTTGGCGTTGTTCAGGCAATATATCAAAGATGTTAATTAATTGATGCCTAAATCCTAGATCGAGCATTACATCGACTTCATCTATGACTAGTTTTTGAATCTCCTTGAAGCGCAGAGCCCTGCTTAAGGCTAAATCATACAAACGTCCAGGTGTAGCAACAATTATATCTGCACCTTCTTCAACTTCTCTTTTTTGTGTGTTGATGTTTGTTCCTCCAAAAACACCAATAGTTTTAAACGAAAGTTCAGCGCATAAGTTGTTTACACTCTCTACTACTTGAAGAACCAATTCTCTTGTGGGTACTAGAATCAGTATTCGTGGCGAATTTTGTGTTGGTTTACTTAGGTTTCTAAGCAAAGGTAGAGTGTATGCCATTGTTTTTCCAGTCCCTGTTTGTGCAATACCCACTAAGTCTCTTCCCGAACAAATTTTAGAAAATGAACTCTGTTGAATCGGCGTTGGTTTCGAATACCCCAAACGTTCAATAGCTCTGTATAGCTCTGGTGTTAAATTAAATTCACTGAAGTGTCCCAAGTATAAAATGTTTTCTCAAAGGTAATGTATTCTAAGAAAGTAGAAGTATATTTCAAATATCTGTTTAAATTTACATTTCAATATAAGTTGTTTCATTTTTTGAGAACAGACCATCACATCAAGTTAGATAATATAAAGGAATTCAAGAAGAAACTTTTGCAATGGGCAAATGCTTTTGATAAAGTTGTTTGGCTTGATTCGAATGAATATAATCAAGCCCATAGTAGTTTTGATGCGATTTTGGCTGTCGAAGGAATGTCTAACATTCAAGTAGGCGTAGATCAAGGTTTTCAAGTATTAGAGGATTTTATCAAAGAGACATCAGACTGGGTCTTTGGTTATCTCTCCTATGATTTAAAAAATGATATTGAAGCGTTATATTCTTCAAATTTTGATGGTCTTGGCTTTTCAGACTTGGTTTTTTTCCATCCCAAAAAAATATTTATTTTTCATGACGATGAAGTTATTGTTCGTTACCTTAATGAATTTTCTCATTTAATTCAGTCTGATCTCGAGAAAATCAATAATCAACATTTAGGCTATACAAATCATGCAAGTTCTAAGATTGATATCGTACCCAGAACCCCCAAGGAATCCTATTTAACAAAGGTAAAGACACTTCAAAGTCATATCAATAGAGGTGATGTTTATGAAGCTAATTTTTGTCAGGAGTTTTATGCGCATGCTGGTATCGACCCTTTGGCTACATTCCACAAGCTTCAAGAACGATCTAAGCCGCCCTTTTCAGCTTACATGAAAAATGGAAAACAATTCAGTCTTTCAGCTTCACCAGAGCGGTATTTGAAAAAAGAAGGTGGGCTAGTTATTTCCCAACCCATTAAAGGCACGTCGAAACGCTCTGACAACTTAAATGAAGACGCAAAGTTGAAAAAAGACTTAGAGTCTAACCCAAAAGAACGTAGTGAAAATGTCATGATTGTCGATTTGGTTCGCAATGATTTGTCTCGAATAGCCAAAAAAGGTTCTGTACAAGTGGATGAGCTTTGTGGATCCTATACTTTTGCGCAAGTTCATCACCTAATTTCTACAGTAACTGCCAAAATTAAAGATGACTACTCGTCGGTTGATGTCATAAGATCTACTTTTCCCATGGGGAGCATGACTGGTGCTCCAAAAATCGCAGCGATGAAACTTATAGAAAAGCTGGAGGATTCTAAACGAGGTCTGTATTCCGGAGCTATAGGATATTTTACACCATCTGGAGATTTTGACTTTAATGTGGTGATAAGGAGTATCTTGTATAATCAGGATAAGGCATATGTTTCATTTTCTGTAGGCAGTGCTATTACCTCAAAAAGTTGTCCAGAATCTGAGTATGAAGAGTGTCTTATAAAAGCAAAAGCGCTTAGAGAGGCTCTGGAGAATTAATTTGTATTTTTGCAACATGTTAACAGCTTTCAATACACATATAAAAAATAATTTTTCTGGATTAACGAATCAAAAGATTTTGTTGGCCGTTTCAGGGGGGTTAGATAGTATGGTTCTTGCTGATCTATGTTTAAAATCAGATTTTAATATTTCAATCGCACATTGTAATTTCAAATTACGAGGCGATGAAAGTGATGCTGATGAAAGGTTTGTACTAGAATTTGCTAAAAGTAATAATTTGACAGTCTATTCTGACCATTTCGATACAGCTGATTATGTTGAAAGGAATAAGTTGTCTGTACAGATGGCAGCACGAAAATTACGCTACGATTTTTTTGATAAGCTTCGTGATGAACACCTTTTTGATGCGGTACTTACTGCTCACCACGCCGATGATAATTTAGAAACCTTCTTCATCAATTTAAGCCGAGGATCAGGGCTAGATGGATTGGTTGGGATTCCCAACAAAAATAAATATATAATCAGGCCTTTGTTGTTGTTTACTAGAGCCCAAATTCTTGAGTATGCTTTAGAAAATAAGCTCAAATGGCGTGAAGACAGCAGCAATGCGAGTTTGTATTATCAGCGCAATCATCTACGGCACGAATTGATACCTGCTTTAAAGGCTATTTACCCATCAATTGTATATGCCTTGCAAAGTACCCAAAACCACCTTAAATCATCCCAAGACTTGCTGCAAAACCACATTAAAGCCGTTAGTGATGAAGTTATAGAATATTCTAATGCATTTGAGAAGCATTATTCAGTATCCGCTTTAAAAAATCTTAATCCGTTGCGTTCGTACATATTTCCTCTGTTCCACTGTTATGGGTTTACGGATTTTGATGAGCTTTATAATTTGATTGATGCGCAGACGGGGAAACAGATTCATTCTAAAACCCACTCGCTTTTAAAAGATCGATCTGTGTTAATTCTTACTAAAAAATCATTAAATAAAAAATTTTACCAAAAAATTGAAGCTGAAAACTCTACAGTGCGTATCCGCGAATATGGTATCTCATTAAAACTTGAAAACCCAATTGAATTGGGTGTTTCAAATCATAATACATTGTTTTTGGATGCTGATAAACTTCAGTTTCCATTGGTGTTGCGTACGTGGAAGGAAGGCGATTATTTCTATCCTTCAGGGATGTCTGGTAAAAAGAAGATGAGTAAGTTTTTTAAAGACCAAAAGTTATCATTAATAGAAAAATCTAAGGTTTTGCTTCTGTGTTCTAATGATGCAGTAATTTGGGTTTTAGGAATGCGCTCAGACGCTCGTTTTTTAGCAGATAAAAAAACAATTAAATTATTGAAAATCAATATATTAAATGCCTTTAGTTAAATCTTACTTTAATCCTATTTTTGTATTTAAAAACGCCTTTATCTCAACAGTGTATTCTGGCTTGTTTAGGCAATTAAATATCAAACAAAAACGTGAACGTATCATTTTGCGTGATGGCGATTTTTTAGACTTAGATTGGAGTTACACAGCTGGCCAATCAAATAAGCTTGTCATTTTGTTGCATGGCATGGAGGGCGATGGGCAACGGCCCTATGTGACTGGAGTAGCAAAGCACTTCAACAGCAATGGTATAGATGCTGTTTGTGTTAATTTTAGAAGTTGTAGCGGTGAATTAAATAAGAAGTTCTCTAGCTTTCACTCTGGGCAAACCGATGATATTAAAGACGTAATTGCTTATGTTATTAAGACTTACAACTATACCTCAATTTTTTTGAAAGGAATAAGTTTAGGGGGTAATATTATTTTGAAATATTTAGGGGAAAACGACAACATTCCTCAACAACTTAAAGCAGCAATGGCAGTTTCAGTTCCTGTTGATTTGGCGGCTTCATCAAAAGCTTTACATCAATTCAAAAACATCCTTTTTCATATTTACTTCATGATAGGGTTAAAATATAAATTGATGAAAAAACAACGGCAATTTCCAGATAAAATTTCGAGAAAAGCTCTGTACTCCGTATGGACTCTTCGAACATTGGATGAGGTATATACTGCCAAAGCCAATGGTTTTACAAACGCGGCAGATTATTATGAAAAATCAAGTAGCTTAGGTTTTTTGTCTTCTATAAAAACCCCTGTTTTATTGCTCAATGCCAAAAATGATTCATTTCTAACGCCTTCTTGTTTTCCGCTAGAGATGGCTCAAAAGAGCAAATATTTACATTTAGAAACTCCTGAAAAAGGAGGTCATGTTGGATTTATTCAAAAGGGCTGTGTTTATTATAATGAAAAAAGAGCCTTAGAATTTTTCAGAAAATTTCAATAATTGGGTGTATATCTTATCCAATGGGAAGCCCATTACGTTAAAATATGAACCTTCAATTTTTGTGATTCCAATTTGACCTATCCAATCTTGTATCCCATAAGCTCCAGCCTTATCCATTGGATTGTAGTTATCAATATAATATTCAATTTCAAGGGCGGATAGTATCTTAAAGGTGACTTTAGTTGAGGAATTGAATAGATCTTCTTTTGTTGTACTTCTCAAGCAAACAGATGTAATTACCTCATGTGTTTTACCACTTAATTTTTGAAGCATTTGAAAGGCCTCGACCTTAGATTTAGGTTTGCCTAATGCTGTGTTTTGGTGCCAAACTATAGTGTCGCTAGTAATGAGGAGGTCATTTTGATTAATTTCCTTTGAAAATGCATTTGATTTATGTTTAGCGAGATAGTCTGAAATCGCACTGTTCTTAAGCTGTTTTGGATAGTTTTCGTTAATTTCTTTTAATCGAATTTCAAAGGGTACGCCTAATGACTTTAGCAATTCTTGTCGTCTTGGAGAACCTGATGCTAAAATTAAATTTTTAGATTTTAATCGATTTTTTAACATTTAAAATTTAGTCATTTTGAGCATCAAAATCTCTCATCCACAAACCCCTTACTTTCATAACCTGTTCGATAATATCACGAGCTGCACCACAGCCTCCGTTTACGTGGGATATGTACTCTGAAATAGCTTTCACTTCTGGTGCTGCATCTTGAGGGCAGCAAGGCAATCCAACGAGTTTCATTACGGGCACATCAGGGATATCATCACCCATGTATACAATTTCATCAGTAGTAAGACTGTATTTCTTTATAAATTCTTTGTAGTGCTTTACTTTGTCATGGGCACCTAAAATAACCTCTTTTATCCCAAGACCTTCTAGACGTTTGCGAACTCCTTCATTTTTTCCACCAGATATGATACAAACTGTCAAACCTGATTCTACAGCAGCGCGAAGCGCGTAACCATCTCTTGTGTGCATTTTACGAAGCAGTTCACCATCAGATGTAACTAACAATGAACTATCTGTAAGTACGCCATCGATATCAAAAATGAGTGTTGTAATGTTGTTTAATAATGCTTTGTAATTTTTCTTAGCCATGAGTTTTTTGGATTGATTTTGTAATTTGCTCGTATAATTCTTTGTAATTCGGGTTTTTTTCCAAAAGATTTAAATGAGTTTTTAATGTTTTGTTATCGCGTCTTTTTGCCGGGCCTGTTTGGGCCATATAGGGTGAGAGGAGTTGTACTTTTTTTGCGGTTTCAAGAATCAAGGGGTTAAGAATCTCAAAATCTAAGCCCTGCATATCGACTAATTCGTGTGCAATTCGGTATAATTGATTTGTGAAATTATTAACGAAAACTGCAGATAAATGCAGTGTTTGGCGTTGTTCTGAGTTGATCTTGTAAGCAGGGCTTCCGATAGCTTTTGCTAGGGACATCAAAAAACTACGGTCTTTTTTAATAGTAGTTTCTATACATATCGGAACATTTTTAAAATCTAATTCTGCTGATTTTGAAAATGTTTGCAGCGGGTAAAATACACCACGTCTATTTTTTTTATTTAAATGGCGCATAGGGACGCTTCCAGATGTGTGAACCACCAATCGATTTTCAAAAGGAAGTTGATTGGAGAGGCTTTCAACATGATTATCACTAACTGCCATTATGTATACGTCTGCAGTAGCTAACATACTTAGATTGTTGCACTGCTCAACAGCGGTCATATGGTTTGTGCTATTGATTTTTGACCTGTTATACCATTGAACAAGCTTAATACCCTCTGAAGCATGTATGGCTTTACATAAATGCGTACCAACATTTCCAGCTCCTAAAACAACAACAGTAATCATAGCGCTAATTTACACAAGAATAAGGTCTTTTAAAAGTTTACAATCTGCTTTATGAGATAAATATTAAAATTAGTGTTAAAAGCGGCGTTTATAAATTAATTTAATACAAAAAGTAACTACCTTTGTGGTCCATAAAATTTGTCACTTTTTTATGCTCAAAAAAATAGCCAATATTCTTTTTTCTACACGCCTCACTGCAGTTTTGTTTATTGTTTACGCCGTAGCAATGGCCGTTGGAACATTTTTAGATCAGGGGCAAAGTACTTCGCCAACCCCATATTCTAGAAATTTAATTTATAATGCGCTTTGGTTTGAGGCGATTATGGCTATTTTCATGATCAATTTTATTGGAAATATTTTCAGATACCGGTTGTTGCGCAAAGAAAAATGGGCAACCCTAGTACTTCATTTATCATTCATTTTCATTCTTCTTGGTGCGTTTATAACGCGAAATTATGGTTTTGAAGGCATGATGTCTATTCGTGAGGGTGCAACTGAAAACACCTTTTTGTCACAAAAAACTTACTTAACTACCTACATTGATGGAGATTATAAAATTAACGGTCAGTTGCAGCGTCGTGTTCTCAACCACGCTGTAGATTTTTCACCAAGATTAGAAAACGACTACAAAAAAGAAACTACTTACGGCGATGCACGAGTTGTTTTAGAGCTTGTTAACTTTATTCCTGGTGCTGAAGAGGATATTGTTCCTAATGACGATGGGCAATACTATTTGAAATTAGTGGAGGCAGGAAGTGGAGCTCCGCACAATCATTTTTTGAAACTTGGCGAAGTCAGCAGTATACACAATGTGCTTTATGCACTAAATAAGCCTACTGAAGGCGCCATAAATTTGACTTATTCTGAAGAGGGTTTAACGATTCAATCTCCTTTTGAAGGTGAGTATATGACCATGGCTAATGGCTTTCAAGGTCGACTTATCAAAGACAGTATTCAACCTTTGGCGTTAAGGTCACGTTACATTATAGGAAATCAAGCCATTGTCTTTCCAAAGCCTGTGATAAAAGGTGTTTTTGATGTGGTGAAAAAGTCTAAATTACTCAAAGGAGATGAAGATGGCGTTGTGCTTAAAGTTACTGTAAATGGAGATTCTAAAATAGTAAAATTACTTGGGGGACAAGGGGTAAACAACCCTTTTAAAGAACTGAGTTTAGGAGGTTTGGATTTTGCATTCAAATACGGTTCTAAAATACTTGATCTTCCATTTGATATCAAACTTAATGATTTTATTGCTGAGCGTTATCCAGGAACTGAAAAAAGCTATTCATCTTTTGAGAGTAAAGTCACCGTTTATGATGAACAAGAAGGGACATTTGATTTTCATATTTACATGAATAATATTTTAAACCATAGGGGGTACAAGTTTTTTCAATCCTCTTTTGATCCCGACGAGAAAGGAACTATTCTTTCAGTAAACCACGATTATTGGGGAACTTGGTTTACTTATTTAGGGTATTATTTATTGTATTTTGGTTTGCTTGCTATTTTGCTGAGCAAGGGCGCAAGAATGGAAGTTTTACGTAATCGGTTAGATAAAATTAAACTCAAGAAAGCCGAGCTTACGGTTCTAGCTTTTACTTTCTTTTGTTTGGGCGTTAATGCACAAACCACCCATACTTCTGACCATCAGATGTTGGGTCCAACAGCACAACAACTAGATTCAATTTTATCGGTCAATATAACTCCTCAGGAGCAATCAGATCTATTTGGACATCTTGTGATACAAGATTCTGACGGACGAATGAAACCCGTGAACACCTACGCTTCAGAGCTATTGAGGAAATTATCTAAAAAAGATGTCTACAATGACTTTTCGGCTAATCAGGTGTTTTTATCTATGCAAGAAAGTCCGCAGCTGTGGTATAATGTTCCAATAATCTATCTAAAGCCAAAAAAAGCAGATACCATTCGCCAGTTGATTGGAATTCCAAAAGAACAAAAATATGCTGCTCTGATTGATTTTTTAGACAAGAAATTGAATTATAAACTCGGCCCATATTTAGAAGAAGCCTACAGTGCTCAAGTGCCTACAGCCATTCAAAAAGAATTTAAGGAAGCCGATCAACGCGTGAGTCTGTTATTTAATTCATTAGAAGGTGATGCGCTACGTCTTTTCCCAATCCCAGAGGACGAAAATAATAAATGGGTATCGTCCAAAGAATTTGTACAACAAAACTTATCATTAGGTGATTCGTTATATGCGAATTTCATTAAAACAGGTTTTTTAGCCTATCTCGCTACTTTGCAAAACGATAAGTTACAAGAATCTGATTTTACACAAAGCCAAAAATTACTTAGCGCACTTAAAACTACCCAGCAACGCTATGGTGGAGATACAATGCTTTCGGAGGAAAAAATTAAAACTGAAATCAAGTACAATAAATACGATATCTTCAAAAAGCTGTTCAGTTGGTATATGTATGCCAGTAGTTTGATGTTTGTTCTTTTAATTGTTCAAATACTAAAAGACAAAAGTAAATTCTTAAAGATTTCAGTTAGTGTTTTCAAGGTTTTGCTTTACGTTTGTTTTGCTTTACACACCGCCGGGCTCATTACTCGATGGTATATCTCTGGACATGCACCTTGGAGTGATGCCTACGAGTCTATGATCTATGTGGCTTGGGCAACCATGGCTTTTGGTATAATGCTCGGACATAAGAGCAACCTTACTTTTGCCTCAACAGCCTTTGTAACTGCTATGATTTTAATGATTGCACACTGGAATTGGATGGATCCTTCTATTGGGAATTTACAGCCTGTTTTGAACAGTTACTGGCTCATGATACATGTAGCTATCATAGTGGGGAGTTATGGCCCTTTTGCTTTGGGGATGATTTTAGGAGTGATAAGTTTATTGCTTATGATTCTTACGAATTCAAAAAATAAGCAAAAGATGGCATTGCACGTCAAAGAACTTACGATCATTAATGAAATGGCACTAACTGTTGGCTTAGTTATGTTAACCATAGGAAATTTCTTAGGAGGTATGTGGGCTAATGAGAGCTGGGGTCGTTATTGGGGTTGGGACCCCAAAGAAACATGGGCGCTTATCAGCATCATGATTTATGCCTTCGTTATCCATATGCGTTTGGTGCCTGGTCTTAGAAACCGTTTGATATTCAACATCGCTTCTGTTCTTGCCTTTGGAAGTATATTGATGACCTATTTTGGGGTAAACTTTTATCTTGCAGGATTACATTCCTACGCAAAAGATGACCAAGAAATAAGTGTTACATATATTTTAGCTAGCCTTTTTATCATTACAGCAATTAGTGTTATGGCACACTTTAAACACCGCAAGTTCTATACGCAGAAAAGTTAATTAAACTTTTTGTGCATCCTTTCAAAAGTAATTTCTTTGTAATCAGAAATAAGCATATCTGCCAAAGTGTAATCTTGGTTTTTGGAGTGCTCACTTTTGTAGGCCACACAATAAATCCCTGCACGTTTTGCAGCTTTGATCCCATTGGTTGAATCTTCGATTACAAAACATTCATTTGGCAAAGCATCAGCTGCTTTGGCTGCATTGATAAAAATTTCAGGATGAGGTTTTGATGCTTTTAAATCGGCACCACTCAATTTAGTCGAAAAATACTGGTCTAAGCCAAAACGCTTTGTGACATTATTTATGGTGAACATGGATGCTGAAGAGGCGAGAACAAGGGTAAGTCCACTGGCGTGATAATCTTTTATAAGTTCTTCTACGCCATGCAATAGTTGCAGTGCATCATCTTCATGAAAGAGTTTAGTGAAACGATCACGCTTGAGCTGCACCAATTCCTGTGGGCTTTGTTTAAGCTTGAAATTTTTGCAGAGGAACGAACAAATAGCATGTGTAGATTGCCCTGTAAACCCTTCATACATAACGTCAGAAACCTCGATGCCTACTTCGGAAAACATAAATTTATAAGCCTTCTGGTGAAGGGGTTCAGTGTCTACAATAACACCATCCATATCAAATAATACTGCTTTTAACATTCTCTATTTTTTGCGAATGTAATTCTTCGCTTTATATTTTTTTCATTTTATTAAACAAATAATCCTATTTTTTTTTATTTTTAGCTTATAAAATTATGCTTCAATGAAATTTGTAAAACTATTAGGAATCACCAACGCGCTCTTATTGCTGTTGTGCGTTCTAATTATCATAGTCTCTGAATATCTTTTCTTTTCGGGAGACCAATTACACGGAATTTTTGTAGGGATCTGGGCGCCTATGCTTGTTGGTCTAATGATATTTTTTAAACTCTTTCGCCTTGGCCGCTAACGACATCGTATTATATTTTTCCATTTTCGTTTCTGTTTGTGTTGCTATATGGGCATTTGTTCTTATTAAGCAGTTCAACGATTTAGATAACAAATAGCTTTTAACAAACACTTTTAATGTCAAAAAACAAACTAGGTGAACGTACCATTTGCACCCACACTGGTGCTGTGGATGATCCTGTCTTCAATGGGGCAGTTTCTCCTGTCTATATGTCAACTTCTTACAATTTTTTAGATCAAGACCCAAAACGTTATCCGCGCTATTTTAACACACCGAATCAAGAATTCTTAGGCAAGAAAGTGGCCGCATTAGAAGAAGCTGAAGCTGGAATGCTTTTTTCATCTGGCATGGCTGCCATTTCTGCTGTGATGCTCACCTTGTTAAAGTCAGGAGATCATGCCGTGATACAAAATGACATCTACGGTGGTACTCGAAATTTTATCGAAGCGCATTTTAATTCATACGGGATAGCTTATACCTTTACTAAAGATTTATCTGCCAATTCATTTGAAGCATGTGTGCAAGACAACACAAAGCTTATTTATTTAGAATCACCTTCAAACCCTCTTCTGAAACTTGTTGATTTGTTTGCAGTGGCAAAGCTTGCAAAATCAAAGCAGATCACCACCGCTATCGATAACACTTTTGCAACGCCTATTGTTCAGAAACCAATAACCTTAGGTGTAGATATTGTAATTCATTCTGCCACAAAGTATTTTGGTGGACATAGTGATATTTCTGCTGGTGCCGTTGCTGCCTCTAAAGATATTATGGGTAAAATTTGGAATCTAGCTAAAGATTTTGGTGGAAACCTCAGTGATCAAACCGTATGGTTGCTGGAGCGAAGTATGAAAACTTTGGTAATTCGGGTAAGAGCCCAACAAAAGAATGCTAAAAAAATTGCACGTTTTTTAGAAAAACACCCTGCTGTAAAAAAAGTATACTACCCTGGCTTAGTTTCGCACGAACAACATCAATTGGCCAAAATTCAAATGAAAGGATTTGGAGCAATGTTGTCTTTCGAACTATCTAAAGAATACGATACGGTTTTGTTTTTGAAATCTTTACAACTGATAAAACCCTCTATGAGTTTGGCTGGAGTAGAAAGTACAATGATTTTACCTGCTTTAACTTCACATGCTTTACTTTCTGAATCGGACCGATTAGCACAAGGGATTTCCAGTCAGTTGATCCGTTTTTCTCTTGGAATTGAATCAAAAAAAGATTTAATTCACGATATTGAACGCGCAATAGATTGCAGCAATCAAATATAAATCGCATGAAAGTAGATATTTTAGCCTTTGGCGCCCATCCTGACGATGTTGAATTGAGCTGTGGCGGTACACTTCATAAAGCCATTAATGAAGGAAAAACGGTAGTTATTATAGATTTGACTCGAGGAGAACTTGGTACAAGAGGATCGGTTGAAATTCGAAAAAAAGAGGCGAGTACTGCTGCCAAAATTCTTGGAGTACATAAAAGGGAAAATTTAGAGTTTCCAGACGGTTTTGTATTCAATACCAAAGAAAATCAGCTGGAAATCATCAAGAAAATACGTCAATACCAACCTGAAATTGTTTTTTGTAATGCTATAGATGACCGACATTCAGATCATGCCAAATCGAGTGCTTTAGTACGTGATGCTTGCTTTTTGAGCGGTTTGCTTAAAATTGAAACTAAGGATACGAGCGAGGGGTTGCAACAGTCTTGGCGCCCGAATGCAGTGTATAGCTATATCCAATGGAAAAACATCACTCCAGACTTTGTAGTTGATATTAGTAGTACTATAGACGTAAAAATGGCATCAGTTGCAGCATATGCATCTCAGTTTTTCGACCCAAACAGTAAGGCTCCAGAAACACCTATATCGACAAAAAATTTCATAGAAAGTGTACGATATAGAGCTGCTGATTTAGGTCGATTGGTAAATACCAGCTATGCAGAAGGCTTTACTAGTGACCGTCTTTTGGCAGTTGAATCTATATTTGATCTAAAATAAATTAAAAAAAAATCTTTGTATAAAATCATAAATGCGCTACATTTGCACACGCATTTTTATGTGATAAACGGTGGTTGTAGCTCAGTTGGTTAGAGCGCCTGATTGTGGTTCAGGAGGTCGTCGGTTCGAGACCGATCTTCCACCCCAAAATAAAAAGCTTCTCCATTTGGAGAAGCTTTTTTGGTTTATTAATTAGAAACCAATTATTTTGAAGCCTTATCGACGACAATGCGGTCAGCTCTATTGGCCAGTTCCCAAGCGGTATAAAAAACAAGACGTGTTCTGTTTTCTAGTAAATCATATTGAATTTTATCTGGCGTGTCCGTAGCTCTATGGTAATCGGCATGCGTTCCGTTGAAATAAAATATAATAGGAATATTGTTTTTGGCAAAATTGTAGTGATCAGATCGGTAGTAAAAACGATTGGGGTCATTTTCATCATTATAAGTATAATCTAATTCAATGTTACTGTACTTTTTATTGACTTCCTCAGAGATGTTATGCAAATCCGTGCTTAATTTGTCACTTCCAATAAGGTAAATATAATTCCGTTTTCCATTCTTCCTTTTTGGATCAATTCTTCCAATCATATCAATATTGAGATTAGCTACTGTGTTTTCTAGAGATACGACTGGGTTATAGTCTGTGTAGTACTGAGAGCCCAACAATCCTTTCTCTTCAGCAGTAACGTGTAAAAAAACAATAGAGCGCTTTGGGCCTTCACCATTTTCTGCCGCTGCTTTAAATGCCTCTGCTATTTCAAGAATCGCTACGGTGCCAGACCCATCATCATCTGCACCATTAAAAACTTCACCATCGAGCATTCCAATGTGGTCTAAATGGGCGGATAAAATTATGTATTCATTAGGCTTCTCTGTTCCGGGAAGTATTGCAACTACATTTTTTGATGTTATGGGTTCTGAACTATTATTGAATGTAATTTTAATATCCTTTTTGAAAGTTCCATTAGAACTTTGAATCAGTTGATCTCCCAGTTTTTTACCACCCAAAAAGCCGTAATAGGATTTTGAGTCTACATCTAACGCTAAAGTACTTTCCCCACCGCGTTCTTCAACGGCTTTATAATAAGACGAATAACGCTTGAACATGGCTTGGTCGATCAATATAAATGCTTTAGCACCCAATTCTTTAGCAATATTTCTTTTAGAACTTAATGATTGTCGGCCATTAGACCATTTGGATCTGTCTTTAGATCCAGTCACTAGATATTTTCCATCTTCGTCTTTTGGCTCTCCTTTAATAGCGACAACAAGCTTCCCGCTAACATCCAAATTTTCGTAATCATTATATAGTGTGCTTTTTATACCGTATCCGGCAAAAGTAAACTCATCAACTTCAATAGTGGTTGTTTCTCCTGAAGAAACCGCTATAAAATCATCGTAATATATGTAATTAGCCCCATCGATTGAGATGTTCACTTTGGGTGTCTTAATTTTTTTCAAGGGTACATTTTGAAAATAATCTCCATTGGCTTGTGCTGGGCTTATTCCCAAGGCTTGGTATTTATCTTTGAGGTATTCAACAGCAATATGTTCACCTTCTGTTCCAGCCTCTCTTCCTTTAAACTTGTCTGAGGCGTAGGTGTATAATTTATCTTTTAATCCGTTGGCATCTATGTTGTTAGAGTACGATGTGGGGTTTTGGGCAAAAACTATTGCAAAAAGCAATAAAAAATACAGGGATAGCTTATTTTTCATGATAAATTATTTTTGTAATGATACTGATAAATAACTGCAAATTTCGGATATTTAAGCCAATATTTGCTAAAATTTAGTTAAAATAACTAAAAATGACTCTTTTCTTGATTCCTTCTTAAAAAGTCCATAAAGTGCACGATTTTATCGTTGAAATTGAAAAAAAAATGAATTTTATGTCAATCCGTTAAATATTTTGTATAGCTTTGCAATATTAATCATAAACAAAAAAAAATTAATTATGAAAAAATTAATTACTTTAATGTCTCTAGCCGTTGTTGGTTTAACATTCGGTCAAGAGGAAGAACCAAAGTTTAACGTGACGGGTTCTGTAGACGCTTATTTCCACACTAGTTTAAACGGAACTAACGAAGTATCCCTCGAAGATGGCTATGATGCAGGTGCATTTACGTCTGCTCCTAGTGCATTCATGGGGAATGACGATCGTGGTTTCTCAGGTGGTAATGTTAATCTTAAACTATCTTACGAAGGAGAAAAAGTTGGTTTTGTTGCCGATTTAGCGTACGGACCTAGAGCTGATGCTCAGTTTTACGACTTTGATGTAGTAAATGAAGCTTACATGTACTGGAATGCTTCGGAAAAAGTAACTCTTATGATGGGTCGTTGGAACTCATGGATGGGTTATGAAAATTTTGCTGCTGCGGATAATTTCCACTACAGTTATTCTCATCAGTACACATTTGGGCCTAGAAATATGAACGGTATTGCCGCTCAATTTTCTTTAGGAAATGATTTCAATTTTGGTATTGGAGTTATGAATCCACTTGAAACTACTGAAGGGAATACTTCTGGTGATTATTCTATCGCTGCTGGTATCAGTAAAGGTGATTACGGTGTTTCATTCTTAAGCAGTCAAGATGAAACTTTTATTGATGTAAAAGCTAAATTAAATTTCTCTGATAGTTTTTCAGTTGCCCTTAACGGTAACTTCGCATCTTGGGATGATGACGCTATGTTAACTGGTACAAGAGGTGCTGGTTTAAGTGGTACTGAAGGGTACATGTCACTTTCAGCTTATTCTCAGTTCCAAACTTCTGATGCTTTTGCTTGGGGATTACGTTTAGAGTATTTCAACGTTTATGAGTCTGAAGGAGACGATACCAATGTTTTCTCTCCTACTTTAACGGGTAATTACTCTGTAGGAAACTTAACAATCAGACCAGAACTTAGGTTAGATTCTGCTAGTGAAGATATTTTCTGGAACAGTGATGCTGATGATACTCAAGGTGGATTATCTACCTTTACTTTAGCTGCTGTATACAGTTTCTAAGTCTTACTTAACAATAAATTTAAAAGCGGTGCTTCGGCATCGCTTTTTTTATGCCATAACTTTTGTATTTTTACCACATGAAAAAAATTATCATTATCAATGGTCCTAATCTCAACTTGTTAGGGAAGCGCGAGCCAGAAATTTATGGTTCCCAAACGTTTGAGGATTTTTTTGAAACATTAAAATCTCAATACCCTCAGTTTAAAATTGAATATTTTCAGTCCAATATTGAAGGGGAGTTGATTGATAAGTTGCATGAAGTTGGTTTTTCATATGACGGTGTTATTCTTAATGCTGCTGCCTACACGCATACCTCTGTTGGTATTGGTGATGCTGTTAAAGGAATTTCCTCTCCTGTTATAGAAGTTCATATCTCAAATACGTACAACAGAGAAGAATTTCGTCACCATTCTTTTATTTCACCCAACGCTAAAGGAGTTATCTTAGGATTTGGTCTTGGAAGTTATTCTTTGGCGCTTCAAAGTTTTACATAAAAAAAGACGGTCAAAAGACCGCCTTTGTTATTTTTTCAGATTTTAATTAGATGTGTATGACTTCATCATAAGCATCTGCAACAGCTTCCATCACTGCTTCACTCATTGTTGGATGCGGATGAACTGTTTTAAGGACTTCGTGGCCTGTAGTCTCTAATTTTCGACCCAATACTGCTTCAGCAATCATATCAGTTACACCTGCGCCAACCATATGACAGCCCAGCCATTCACCATACTTGGCATCAAAAATAACTTTTACAAAACCTTCTGTATTTCCACCAGCACTTGCTTTTCCAGAAGCTGAAAATGGAAATTTACCTACTTTTATGTCAATTCCTTGTTCTTTGGCTTGTGCTTCGGTCAGCCCAACACTAGCTATTTCGGGGCTGCAATAGGTGCAGCCCGGAATATTACCGTAATCTAAAGCCTCAATATTATGTCCAGCGATTTTCTCAACGCACAAAATCCCTTCAGCAGAAGCTACGTGGGCTAGGGCTGGTCCAGGTGTAACATCGCCAATGGCATAATAGCCTGGTATGTTGGTTTGGTAAAAATCATTAACTAGAATTTTATCGCGATCAGTTACTATACCTACATCCTCCAAGCCTATATTTTCAATGTTAGTTTTTATTCCAACAGCAGAAAGTACGATGTCTGCTTCTAGAGTTTCTTCTCCTTTTTTGGTTTTTACAGTTGCTTTTACTCCTTTCCCAGATGTATCAACGGCAGTAACCTCAGTGGAAGTCATAATCGTAATTCCACTTTTCTTAAACGAACGTTCAAGTTGCTTAGAGACATCTTCATCCTCAACGGGAACAATTCGAGGCATGTATTCAACTACAGTTACTTCTGTACCCATTGCATTGTAGAAATAGGCAAATTCAACTCCAATTGCTCCAGAGCCAACAATTATAAGTTTTTTTGGTTGCTTTTCTAACGTCATTGCTTTTCGGTAGCCAATCACTTTCTCACCATCTTGAGCTAAACTTGGAAGTTCGCGCGCGCGCGCTCCTGTAGCTATAATGATATGATCTGCGCTGTACTCTGTACCATCAACATCAACTTTTTTGCCAGTTTTTAGTTTACCGTACCCAGAAATGACGTCAATTTTATTTTTTTTCATCAAAAATTGAACGCCTTTGCTCATGCCTTCAGCTACATTACGACTTCTGTTGACTACAGCATCAAAATCTTTGTCGTATTCACTTACTTTCAGGCCATAATCTCCTGCATGCTTAAGGTATTCGAAAACTTGTGCAGATTTTAAAAGTGCTTTGGTGGGGATACAGCCCCAATTCAGACACACGCCACCAAGGCTTTCTTTTTCAATAACAGCAGTTTTAAGCCCCAATTGAGAAGCGCGAATTGCAGTTACATACCCGCCTGGTCCACTTCCCAAAACAATCACATCATATTTACTCATAGGTACAGTCCTTTAGTTGTTGTTAGAAGTTGCAAATTTACAAAACCTAAATCTATAAATAAAAAAGAAATGAACTAAAGTAGCTAAAGATATTTGCCCTATTTAGAATTTTTAAAAGTCAAACTCAAAGAATTCACACAGTAGCGGGTTCCAGTTTCCGTTGGCCCATCGTTAAACACATGCCCTAAGTGGCCCTCACAAGATGTACAAATGATTTCTGTGCGCATCATACCGTGACTTTTATCAAGAATATAGCTAACATTTCCTTTGATGGAAGCATCAAAACTTGGCCATCCACAGCCTGCGTCAAATTTTGTTTGGCTTTTAAACAAGGGTGATTGGCAACCTGCACAATGGTAAATTCCATTTTCGAAATGCATGTTATATTGGCCTGTATGAGGTCTTTCGGTCCCTTTTTTACGAAGAATGGTATATTGAGCTTCATTGAGCTCTTTTTTCCAGTCCTCTTCTGATTTTAAAGTTTTGTTTTGATTCATTTTTTGGCTATAAATTTTAGTGCTGCACCATTGATGCAATGACGTTTTCCAGTTGTTTCTCTTGGCCCGTCGTTAAAAACATGCCCTAAGTGTCCGCCACAAGTTGCACAGTGCTCTTCAGTTCGTGCAACCCCTATGTTGTAATCAATAGAAAAAGCGACATTTCCTTTTATCTCGCGGTCAAAACTTGGCCATCCAGAGCCCGAGTTGTATTTGTGTTCACTTTTAAAAAGTGGAGTAGCGCAAGCAGCACAAACATAGACTCCAGGGCTGTAGTTTTTGTCCAATGGGCTGGAAAAAGCTCGCTCAGTGCCTTCTTCACGCATCACATAATATTGCATTTCTGTGAGCTGTTTTTTCCACTCAATTTCAGTTTTTTGTATTTTAAAGGCTTCCTTTTTTTGGGCTTCGGACTTGCAGGACCCTAACAAAACACTGATAAGAATGAAGGTTAAATTTTTATAATACATGGGTGAGTTTTATTTATTAAAATTAGCTATTTTTAGGGTTAAATTATATTTTTTCACAAAACTTTGTGACTCTTAGCTCTTTGTTGTGTTTGTACAATGGAATAATTCTTGATACTAAATATTAATATATGAAAACTAATTTTTTATTTTTCTTGATGCTTTTTGTAGTGATCTCATGTGCTACAAATCCTTTTACAGGAAAGAAAACCATGGCATTAGTGCCTAATTCACAAATTTTACCCATGGCTTTTGAACAGTACAATCAATTTCTTTCTGAAAACAAGGTAGTAACTGGGACTGCAGAAGCAGACATGGTAAAACGTGTCGGTCAACGTATTTCTATGGCTGCTAAACGTTGGTTAGATGCAAATAATTTTCCTGGTTATTTGAAAGACTATAAATGGGAGTACAATTTGGTTGAAGACGAGACGGTGAATGCTTGGTGTATGCCTGGTGGTAAAATCGTGTTCTACACTGGAATCATGCCAATAGCGTCTTCCGAAACAGGTGTAGCTGCAATTATGGGACACGAAGTTGCTCATGCCTTAGCAAACCATGGTCAGCAACGCATGAGTGCAGGATTGCTTCAGCAAGCGGGTGCAGCGGCAGGGAATTTTGCTTTTAAGGATGAGAAGCAAAGAGATATGTTCAATATGGCTTATGGAGTAGGTACAACGGTAGGAGGGATTCTACCCTTCAGTAGAGGTCACGAATCTGAAGCCGACAAAATTGGGGTTTATATCATGGCTATAGCAGGATACGATCCCTACGAAGCTTCTAAGCTTTGGGAGCGTATGAAAGCCAGTAAAAGTGGTAAAAAAGGACCACCAGAATTTTTAAGTACACATCCATCAAACGATTCACGAATTGAAAACCTTTCAGCACTGGCTCCAAAAGCAAAAGCTGAAGCAGAAAAATTTGGGGTTACTCAATTTAGATAAAATTGAATTATATTAAAATAATTAACTAAATTGTAAGCTGCTTAGAAAAAAGCAGCTTTTTTATGAAGAAACTTGAAAGAGGTAGTAAAAAGCTCATCAATGCTTGGGCTTTTTACGATTGGGCCAACTCAGTTTATCCACTAGTGATAAGTACAGCGGTTTTTCCAATTTACTACAGCAGTATGGCGAGCTCTTTTGCTAATATTGAGGGTAAAATAGTTTTTTTAGGAGCACTTTGGAACCCCACAACTTTATACGACTACACCTTAGCTTTTTCTTTTTTAATTGTAGCATTTATTTCTCCAATACTTTCTGGTATTGCAGATTATACAGGCGATAAATTAAAGTTTCTAAAGCGTTTTTGCTTATTGGGATCCATCTCAGTTATTTCCCTATTTTTCTTTAAAGGCGAGTCCACGCTTTGGATAGCTCTTTTATGTACTGTCTTTGCCAGTATTGGGTTTTGGGGCAGTATTGTTTTTTATAATGCATATTTGCCTGAAGTTGCCTACCCTGAACAGCAGGATGCGGTGAGTGCTAAAGGCTTTATTTATGGTTATGTTGGCTCAGTTTTATTATTGATTTTTAGCCTTGTTTTGGTTCAAAAACCACAATGGTTTGGAATTACTGATCCAACGTTTGCCCCACGAATCACATTTGCATTGGTAGGAGTTTGGTGGTTTGGTTTTGCCCAAATTACCTACAAGCGACTTCCAAATAATAAACATAATCAAAAATCTGGTAAGGATTATATATGGAATGGTTTTTTGGAATTAAAATCAGTTTTTAAGTCTTTAAATTCTCAAAGCCACCTGAAATATTTTTTAATGGCTTTCTTTTTTCTAAGTGTCGGAGTCCAAACCATCATACTAATGGCTGGAATTTTTGGTAGTGAAGAATTAGGACTGCCAACATTTAATTTGATATTTACTATTCTAATCGTTCAAATTGTTGCAATCTTTGGCGCTTTTCTGTTTTCAAAACTTTCCCATAGAATTGGCAATATTTCAACCCTTAAAATTACGCTATGTATTTGGGGGTTAGTCTGTCTTATAGCTTTTATTTTAGATAAAGACCAGCCCAATGTTGATAATTATTTCTATGCAATGGGCATTGTCTTAGGGTTTGTTTTGGGTGCAACCCAGTCCTTAACGCGCTCTACATATTCTAAGTTATTACCCGAAACACAAGACCACGCCACCTACTTTAGTTTTTATGATGTGACCGAAAAAATCGCTATTGTCCTTGGAATGATTGTTTTTGGTCTACTCATCGCTATCACAGGATCGATGCAATATTCTGTCTTAGCTCTTGCCGGTTTCTTTTTCATGGCCTTTCTGTGTCTCTTCAAGCTCAAGAGAACAAAATATGTTCGTTAATAAAAGTTTACTTCTTCCGTAGATTGGCACAAGAATTGTCTTTTAGAAGTTGTATTTGTCCTAATCAACTTCGTGTTAGTGTGTCAATACAAATATTTTTAAACGACTAAAATCTAATATTTTCTGTTTTACATGACAGAATGACTTATAATTGATATGAATAACCCAAAATATAAATTACTTGACAGTTTGTCACTCCAAGATTTTGATGAAAATTCAGAATTGATTCCGCTCATGACTACAGAAGATGAGGAGGTCATTAAAAATGAAAGCCTTCCGGATTCTCTTCCAATACTATCCTTGAGGAATACAGTGCTTTTCCCGGGAGTTGTTATTCCAATTACCGCTGGCCGTGATAAATCTATCAAGCTAATTAATGATGCCAATAAGGGGTCAAAAGTTATTGGCGTGGTGGCACAAAAAGACGAAAGTGTAGAGGATCCAAACTTTGACGATATTCACAGTATTGGAACCGTTGCACGAATTTTGAAAGTCTTGAAAATGCCAGATGGCAACACAACGGTTATCATTCAAGGAAAAAAGCGGTTTGAAATTACTGAATTGGTTTCTGAGAATCCGTATATGACTGCTAAAATAAAGAGTGTTGATGAGTTCATTCCCAAAAAAGATGACGTAGAATTTGTTGCCGCAATAGAATCTATCAAGGATTTATCTTTAGAAATTATAAAACAAAGCCCAAACATTCCGTCTGAAGCATCTTTTGCGATTAAAAACATCGAAAGTAATTCGTTTCTCATCAATTTTGTGTCCTCAAACATGAGTGTTTCAGTTGTTGAAAAACAAGCTTTGCTCGAAGTTAATGATTTGCATCAGCGGGCTTTAAAGACGTTGAAGCACATGAATGTTGAGTACCAACGTTTAGAGCTTAAAAATGATATTCAGTCTAAAGTTCAGCACGACATGAATCAGCAACAGCGGGAATATTTTCTTCAGCAACAGATTAAAACCATCCAAGAAGAACTTGGGGGGGTTAGTTATGAGGAGGAAATAGAGGATATGAAAAAGCGTGCCTCAGCTAAAAGTTGGGACACGAAAGTAAAAAATCACTTCAATAAAGAATTAGGTAAACTTCAAAGGATGAATCCACAGGTAGCTGAATATTCTATCCAGCGCAATTATTTGGATTTATTTTTAGATCTGCCATGGGATCATTTCAGTCAAGATGATTTTGACTTGAAACGCGCTCAAAAGATATTGGATCGTGATCATTTTGGTTTAGAAGAAGTAAAACGTAGAATCATCGAATACTTGGCTGTCTTAAAACTTCGAAACGATATGAAATCGCCGATTTTATGTTTGTACGGTCCTCCAGGAGTTGGAAAAACTTCTTTGGGAAAATCTATAGCTGAAGCATTAGGCCGTGAATATATTCGTATTTCGCTTGGTGGATTGCGTGATGAAGCAGAAATTAGAGGGCATCGCAAAACGTACATAGGCGCTATGCCTGGTCGAATTTTACAGAGTTTAAAAAAAGCAGGAACTTCAAATCCAGTTTTTGTTTTAGATGAAATTGATAAGTTATCAAATTCTCATCAAGGAGATCCTTCTTCGGCTATGCTTGAAGTTTTAGACCCAGAGCAAAATGCAGAGTTTTACGACAACTTTTTGGAGATGGGTTACGATTTGTCCAAAGTCATGTTTGTTGCCACCTCAAATAGTTTAAATACCATTCAACCCGCTTTATTAGATCGTATGGAGATCATAAACGTCAATGGTTATACAATTGAAGAAAAAGTCCAAATAGGAAAAAAATATCTTCTTCCAAAGCAATTAACGGAGCATGGGCTAACGACAAAACATTTGAAAATTGCACAACCACAGTTGGAGAAGATTGTTGAGGGCTATACAAGGGAATCTGGAGTTCGTGGTTTGGAAAAACAAATTGCAAAGGTAGTGCGTTATGCCGCTAAAAATATTGCGATGGAAGAGGACTATGCTGTTAAAGTATCAAACGATGACCTCATTGAAATTTTGGGATCTCCTAAACTTGAACGAGATCGCTACGAGAACAACAGTGTTGCTGGCGTAGTGACAGGTTTAGCTTGGACGCGAGTTGGTGGGGATATTTTATTTATCGAATCAATTCTTTCGAAGGGCAAAGGTGCACTCAATATTACTGGTAACCTTGGAAAAGTCATGAAAGAGTCAGCTACAATAGCCATGGAGTACATCAAGGCAAACGCTGAGAATTTTGGCATTAAAAATCATGTTTTCAGTGATTATAATGTCCATATTCATGTTCCAGAAGGTGCCACACCTAAAGACGGACCTAGCGCCGGAATCACTATGCTAACTTCTTTAGTGTCTTTATTTACACAACGAAAAGTAAAGAAAAACTTGGCCATGACTGGTGAAATTACTTTGCGCGGTAAAGTTCTTCCAGTAGGGGGTATAAAAGAAAAAATATTGGCAGCAAAGCGTGCTAAAATTAAAGAAATCATATTGTCCAAAGCGAATAAAAGCGATGTGGATGAAATTAATGCGGATTACTTAAAGGGCCTTACGTTTCATTATGTTTCAGAAATGCGCGAGGTTGTTGACTTGGCCATAACAAAATCTAAAGTAACCCACGCCAAATCCCTTTAGTTGTAGGGCATATTCCACCCTAAGTTTAAAATAAAGCAAGCAATAACTCGTTTTGTAATTGAATTAGTTATTTTTGAACGCCAATGAGGATATTAGTTACGCTTATTTTAGTTCTTGCTGCACCATCATCAGTTTTTGCTCAATTGGGTGGTGAAGCTACGTATCAGTTCCTCAACCTCATGTCCTCTCCTAGACAAGCTGCACTTGGCGGTAAAGTGATTACTAATGTTGACTATGATGTTACTCAAGGGCTTTACAATCCGGCTACTATTAATGTAGAGATGGATAATCAACTGGCATTAAATTATGCTAATCATCTTGGTGATATACGCTACGGCACTGCTGCATACGCTTATACAGTTGATAGAAGAACACAAACATTTCATATTGGCGCTACCTATGTTGATTATGGAACTTTTGATGGGTACGATGAATTTGGGAATAGTACGGGTTCCTTTACGGGTAATGAAACGGCTATTTCATTTGGATATGCTTTACAAATTGGGTACACAGACTTTTATGCTGGTGCTAATGTAAAACTTATATCGTCCAAGTTAGAGCAGTACAATTCTTTTGGAGGGGCTTTGGATTTTGGTTTGGTTTATCTTAATGAATACCTCGAATTTAATGCAGCGCTTGTAGTACGCAACATAGGAACACAATTTACAACCTATGCGGGCCTGCGGGAGCCTTTACCCTTTGAAGTGGACTTGGGCTTTAGTCAAACCTTGCAATTTGTACCTATTCGCTGGCATTTAACTTTCGAAAACTTGCAAAAATGGCCAATAGCTACAGCCAATCCTGCTCGTGCTACATCAGATCTAAACGGTAATCAGACACAAGAGAAAGTAGGTTTTTTTAGCAACTTAATTCGCCACACATTGGTAGGAGTGGAGTTGTTTCCGGACAAGGGCTTTAACCTTCGTCTAGGCTACAGTTTTAGGCGCGCCGAAGAATTGAGAATTTTGGAACAGCGCAACTTTTCAGGTTTATCTTTTGGGGTTGGCCTAAAGTTTAATAAATTACGTTTTAGTTACACTCATGCTCGCTACTCATCAGCAGCAAACACTAGTTTTTTGGGTGTACAGATAAGTTTACAATAATGAAGAAAATTACCATAGCCATTGATGGGCACTCCTCTACAGGAAAAAGTACTCTAGCCAAGCAACTTGCCAAAGCGTTGGATTACATTTATGTCGATTCTGGGGCTATGTATCGTGCAGTTACCTTGTATGCTCTTGAACAAGGATTTATTAGTGATGAAAAATTTGACCCCAATGCTTTGATTTCAAACATTGAAAACGTCAATATTGAATTCAAAAAGGAAGGAAACAATCCAACCGTTCTTTATTTGAATAACAAAGAAGTGTCCTCAAAAATTAGAGGTATGGAAGTTTCAAATTTAGTCAGCAAAGTGGCGGCACTTCCACAGGTTCGACAATGTCTTGTAAAAGAGCAGCGTAAGATGGGCCAAAACAAAGGCATTGTAATGGACGGTAGAGATATTGGTACTGTTGTTTTTCCCGAAGCAGAACTTAAAATCTTTATGACGGCTTCTGCTCAAACACGTACTCAACGCCGATTTGATGAGCTTACCGCAAAAGTGGAGCAGGTTGATTTCGATGAAGTCTATGAAAACATCACTTCACGCGACTATAAAGACTCCACAAGAGCCGATTCCCCACTTACTCAAGCCAAAGATGCACGTGTTTTAGATAACACTAACCTCACACAATCTCAACAATACAAAATAGTCATGGACTGGATTAAGGATTTGATAGATTAATCTCTATAATAAAATAAAGACCGAGGTTATCGGCCTTTATTTTGTTAGTTTTATAAGTTAGGAATCACCAGTTCTTGGTTAGGGTAAATTAAATCTGGATTTTTTAGAATATCCGAATTGGCTTGAAAAATTTGTTTGTACTTCATAGGATCCCCGTAGTAGTGTTTTGCAATTTTGCCTAAAGTTTCGCCACTTTTTACTGTATGACGGTGGTACACACTTTCATCGCAAACTTTAATATCAGCTTTAATGTCGGACGGATTTTGTCCTCCAACAGTTTTAATTTGGTCCCAAATAATATTTTTTTCGTAAGGGGTTTTGGCTGTTCCTTTAATTTTTAGAACACCATTTTCTTCAAAAACATCGCCATTTTGGATGTTCAATTTGGTACCTAAGTCCAACACCGATTGGTATTTTTGTTTGATCATAATAAGTAGATTTATAGGGTTAAATAATATTAAAATTAGACTATTTTTTTTAGTTTTTAACTTTTTGAAATTATTTTTTGGCCTTTTAGAAGCTATCTATCTCAAAATCATAGATATAAATATTTGTCCAAATTATAGATTAGTCGTATTATTGCACTCTTCTTAGCAAAAAGGTTGGAGAGAAGAATTAAACTTAAGCTAACACTTCTATGTGTTTTTGCAGTAAATCTGACCATTAGAACACATGGAATACAAATTTTAATCAGCTATGGCTGAAGAACAAACCACAAATACGGAAGAGTCTATACAAGACACTCCAGTTGTTGAAACAACAAACGAAGCTCAAACTAATCCGGAGCAATTTTTAAAAGATTTTAATTGGCACAATTACGAAGAGGGGATAGACCCTGTTGCAGACGAAAAGCTCGATGAATTCGAGAAGTTGGTCTCTGAAAACTTTGTAGAAACCCTTGACGATCAAGTTGTCGAAGGTACCGTTATTCACATGACTGAGCGCGATGCAATTATTGACATCAATGCAAAGTCCGAAGGCGTTATTTCACTCAATGAGTTTAGATATAATCCAAATCTTGCCGTTGGCGATAAAGTTGAAGTACTTATTGACATTCGTGAAGATGCTACGGGGCAGCTAGTACTTTCACACAGAAAAGCTCGTGTTATCAAAGCATGGGATCGTGTCATTGCAGCTAACGAAACTGGCGAAATCGTCAATGGTTTTGTGAAGTGTCGTACCAAAGGGGGTATGATTGTCGATGTATTTGGTATTGAGGCATTCTTGCCTGGTTCTCAAATTGATGTTAAACCAATTAGAGACTATGACCAATATGTGAACAAAACTATGGAATTCAAAGTAGTGAAAATCAACCACGAATTCAAAAACGTTGTTGTATCGCACAAGGCGCTAATTGAAGCTGATATTGAAATTCAAAAGAAAGAAATCATCAGTCAACTAGAGAAAGGTCAAGTGCTTGAAGGTATTGTTAAAAACATTACTTCTTACGGCGTATTTATGGATCTTGGAGGCGTAGATGGTCTTGTTCATATTACAGACCTATCATGGTCTAGAATTAACCACCCAAGTGAAATCGTTGAACTTGACGAGAAGCTTAATGTTGTAATCCTTGATTTTGATGAAAATAAATCAAGAATTCAATTGGGTCTTAAGCAGTTAAGCAAGCACCCATGGGATGCACTTGGTGAAGACGTTAAAGTTGGTGACGAAGTGGAAGGCAAAGTTGTTGTTATTGCTGATTATGGTGCATTCATTGAAGTTGCAGAAGGTGTAGAAGGATTAATTCACGTTTCTGAAATGTCATGGTCTACGCACTTGCGTTCCGCACAAGATTTTGTGAGTGTTGGAGATGTGGTTAAAGCACAGATTTTGACCCTCGATCGTGAAGATCGTAAAATGTCTTTGGGTATCAAGCAACTTTCGCAAGATCCTTGGACAGACATTACGTCTAAATTCCCTGTTGGATTCAAACATACTGGTGTTGTAAGAAACTTTACAAACTTTGGTGTATTTGTTGAAATGGAAGAAGGTATTGATGGACTGATTTACATTTCAGATTTATCCTGGACAAAGAAAATCAAGCATCCAAGCGAATTCTGTGCTGTTGGTGATCAACTTGAAGTTGTTGTTCTTGAATTGGATGTTGAAGGCAGAAAATTGAGTCTTGGTCATAAGCAAACTAAGGAAAATCCTTGGGACAAGTATGAGTCTGAGTTTGGTTTAAATACCAAGCATACTGCTCCATTACTTGAAATTGTTGACAAAGGTGCTACTGTACAATTTAATGATGATATTGTTGCATTTATCCCATCTCGTCATTTAGAGAAAGAGGATGGTTCTAAGCTTAAAAAAGGCGAAGAAGCAGAATTTGTTATTATAGAATTTAGCAAAGAGTTCAAACGCGTAGTTGCGTCGCATACTGCAGTATTCAAAGCCGAAGAAGTGAAAAATGTAAAAGCTGCAGCCAAAAAGGCCGCAAAAGCTGCGTCAGAAGCCAAGACAACCCTTGGTGATGCAAACGAAGCGCTTCAAGCATTGAAAGACAAGATGGATGGTAAATAGTGCCAAGCGGATATAAATAAAAAAAACTCTTCGAAAGAAGGGTTTTTTTTATTTATAATAACTTGATTTTCAATTTTTTAAATAATTAACTTTTTTTTGTATTTATAAAAAATCGTTATTGTTAATTTTATAATTCATTAAAACAAAAAAATTATGGGTTTCCAGAACATCCCTGAGCAATTTAAAATCAACTCTTTAATTCATCAAAAAACCTATTTAGTTGACGGAGAATTAAAACAATGGAAAGGCGCTACTTCCGATGTGTATTCAACTATTTCCTCAACAGAAGATTACGCACCAACACTTTTGGGTTCTATTCCCTTATTAGAAAAAGAACAAGCTCTTGAAGCACTGGATGCTGCATCTGAGGCCTACAACAATGGACAAGGGCTGTGGCCAACGATGAAAGTCGCCGACCGAATAGCATGTATGGAAAAATTTGCAGTGCAAATGAAAACTAAACGAGCCGAAGTGGTTAAATATCTAATGTGGGAAATTGGCAAAAACTTAAAAGACTCGGAAAAAGAATTTGATAGAACGGTAGATTATATTTTAGACACCATAAACGATTACAAACAACTAGATCGTAACGCCGCTAAATTCCACAAACACTCTGGTGTGTATGCGCACATTAGGAGAGGTCCTCTTGGAATTGTGCTTTGTTTAGGACCGTATAATTACCCACTTAACGAAACATTTGCTTTATTGATCCCTGCACTTATCATGGGAAATACAACAATTTTTAAACCGGCTAAATTAGGAGTTCTTCTACTTACTCCATTGATGGAAGCTTTTCAAAATAGCTTCCCAAAAGGAGTTGTAAATATCCTTTTTGGTCGTGGTCGAACTTTAGCCTCTCCGTTGATGGAAACGGGTAAAATAGATGTGTTGGCATTGATTGGGCATAGTAACTCTGCCAATGCGCTTCAGAACGCCCACCCAAAGAAAAATAGACTCAGAAGTGTACTTGGTTTAGAAGCAAAAAATCCAGCTATTATTCTCCCTGATGCGGATTTAGATTTAGCAGTACGAGAATGTATCGCAGGAACTCTATCTTTCAATGGACAACGCTGTACAGCACTTAAAGTATTATACATTCATGAAACTATCTTTGATGTATTCAAAGAAAAGTTTTGTGCCGAGGTAGATGCACTTAAATTTGGTAATCCCTGGGAAGAAGATGCAATGCTCACTCCACTTCCTGAAGTAAATAAACCAGATTATATTCAAGGCTTAATCGATGATGCTAAATCAAAGGGTGCAACAATTCTAAACTCTAGAGGAGGAGAACGCACCGAAAATTATATTTTCCCCTCTGTTCTTTATCCAGTTGACAAAACCATGGATGTTTATCATGAAGAGCAATTTGGACCTGTAATTCCGATGATGACTTTTACAGATATCCAGCAACCTCTTAATGATATGGCAGAATCAAACTATGGACAGCAGGTAAGCGTTTTTGGTAAAAACACTACAACTTTAGCACCGCTTATCGATACACTTGTTAATCTTGTTTGTCGTGTAAACTTAAATAGTTCTTGTCAGCGTGGTCCGGATGTGTTTCCGTTTACCGGCCGTAAGGATTCTGCTTTCAGCACCTTAAGCGTTCGCGATGCCTTGAGATCGTTCTCAATTAGAACTTTTGTAGCGACTAAGGACAATCCCTACAATAGTGAAATTTTGAAGGAAATGCTCGATGCGAAACAATCTAATTTCATAAGTACAGATTATTTGTTGTAGTCGTTTGTTTATTGTTCAGGATTAAATTTTAAGCAGTGAAGTTAAAAGTTGGATTTGTATATCAAATTTTTCTATTACCTTTGCGCACGAATATGTTGAAATTACCATGAGTCAAAAAGTTTTACTGAACGAAAAAGAAGTAAACATCATCCTCCACAGATTGGCTTGTCAACTTATTGAAAAACACAACGATTTTTCTAACACCATTTTAGTGGGTTTACAGCCTCGAGGCCGGCATCTTGCTGACCGACTCACACAAGTACTAGAATCAGATTATAATATTGCAGACCTACAGGTGGGTTACCTAGATATTACATTTTACAGGGACGATTTTAGGCGATCCGATAAAGTTTTGGAGGCTAGTGCAACTGAGATGAATTTTGTTGTAGAAGGCAAAAAAGTTGTTTTCATTGATGATGTATTATATACTGGACGAAGTATTCGAGCAGCCTTGACAGCCATTCAATCCTATGGAAGACCGAAAAATATAGAGTTACTTATTTTAATTGATCGTCGTTTCAGTAGGCATTTACCAATTCAGCCTGATTACCGTGGTCGTCAAGTTGATGCTATTGACGATGAAAAAGTTATTGTAAACTGGAAAGAAATACAAGGAGAAGACAACGTTTATTTGATAAAACAATAGATTATGAGTACACTGAGTGTAGATCACTTATTAGGAATTAAACACCTCACAAAAGATGATATTCATTTAATATTTGAAACTGCAGATCATTTTAAACAAGTTATTAATCGCCCCATAAAAAAGGTGCCTTCTTTAAGAGATATCACTATCGCCAATTTATTTTTCGAAAATTCTACGCGTACTAAACTATCTTTCGAAATTGCCCAAAAACGACTTTCGGCTGATGTAATTAATTTTTCAGCCGCTCAATCCTCTTTAAAAAAGGGTGAAACGCTAATCGATACTGTCAACAACATATTATCTATGAAAGTTGATATGGTAGTAATGCGTCACCCTAAACCAGGTGCAGCAGAATTTTTGATGCGTCATGTGGATGCAAAAATCATCAATGCTGGTGACGGTGCCCACGAACACCCTACACAAGCTCTTTTGGATACTTATTCTATTCGTGAAAAATTAGGCTCAGTAACTGGTAGAAAAGTTGTAATAGTTGGCGATATTTTACACAGTAGAGTCGCTCTTTCTAATATTTTTGCTTTAAAATTGCTTGGTGCAGAAGTCATGGTTTGTGGTCCTAAATCACTTATTCCAAAACACATTGAAGACTTAGGGGTAATTGTCGAAACCAATCTAAAAAAGGCACTTCAATGGTGTGATGTGGCTAATATGCTGCGTGTTCAAAACGAACGTATGGAGGTGAGTTATTTTCCATCAACCCGAGAGTATACCCAGCAATATGGAGTGGATAAAGCGTTGCTTGACGATTTAGATCAACCTATAGTTATAATGCATCCCGGTCCAATCAATAGAGGCGTAGAAATCACTAGTGATGTTGCAGATTCTGATCAAGCTATAATTTTAGACCAAGTTGAAAATGGTGTTGCTATTCGTATGGCTGTAACCTATTTGTTAGCTTCAAAAATTGAATCTTGATGAATTTCAAACTAAAAGCTCATAATGCATTACTCTATCAAGAACAGCAAGTTTATTCTGATTTTATAGATTCATTTGATGTTCATTACGCAGATTTTAAATCTCATAATATTATTGTTCATACAGCATCCAACCAGCCGCCTGATATAATATTTATAGCGGCTCTTTTGAAGCGATCTCAAGTTCACCAAGCGAAAAAAAAATCATTTGTTGTGGTAACTTCAAAATGGTCAATAAACGACTTTCCTAACGAACTTGTGGTCGTCCCCACTACACTAGAGGCTGAAGATCTTATCGAAATGGATGAAATGCAACGAGATTTAGGATTTTAAAATTATAAGTTGTGAAATTAACCATATTAGGTTGCTACAGTGCTACTCCTAGAATCGAAGCCCATACTACTGCTCAAATTCTGGAAACACGAGGCCATGTTTTTTTGATTGATTGTGGTGAAGGCACACAAATGGAACTGAGAAAAAACAAGATTAAATTCAATCAAATCAAACATATTTTTATTTCGCATCTTCACGGAGATCATTGTTTTGGATTAATAGGTTTGATTTCTACTTTCCGCTTATTGAATCGCGAAACCACTCTTCACATTTATGGTCCAAAAGGACTAAAGGAACTTATTCTATTTCAGTTGAAACTCTCTAACTCATGGATTAATTTTGAGTTAATTTTTCACGAAATAGAGTCCTCCAAATCTGAACTAATTTATGAGGATGATAAACTTGAGGTCCGCACTATTCCATTAGATCATAGAGTATATACAAATGGGTATTTATTTAAGGAAAAACCATTTGACCGCAAATTGGATATTGATGCGGCACAAGCCAACAATATAGATGTGGCCTATTACAGAAAGTTAAAACAAGGAGAAGATGTACTGAACAATGATGGTGTTTTAATTTCAAACAGTGCGGTAACTTCTAAGGGATTAGTGCCAAAGTGTTATGCCTTTTGTAGTGATACTGCATACAAAGAAGATATCATCCCTTTAATAAATGAGGTTGATGTATTATACCATGAGTCTACTTTTTTGGAGGCACATGCCAAACTTTGTAGTAAAACTAAACATTCCACAGCGAAGCAAGCGGCCACTATTGCCAAAAAAGCTAAAGTCGGAACTCTCATTTTAGGACACTATTCATCACGTTACAGCGATTTGGAAGAATTTAGAACAGAAGCTTTAGTCATATTTAAAGCAGTTGAGTTGGCTAGAGACGGTAAAACTTTTCAAATTTAATATTGGCTCTAGTTAGTTATTGTTTATTGAGTAGGTAACTAGTCTTTCTGCGTAATGCATGACATCAGGAGGTCTAGAAAATACCCTTAGATATTTTGGGTAATCAACTAATATATATTTAGGTTTTAATCTTCTTAAATTTGGGGGTTTTTGAAGAATATTAACTTTTTTAACCTCTCTTTTATAACCTCTATAAAGTGTTGAATGTTCTGTTAGCCATAGTTCTAGTTTTGATCTTATCTTAATTTGTTTTCCGATTCCATATTTAATATGAATAAGACTGTTTTCTTTGAGGTTTTTTGTTTCAAACAAGTATCGATTGTTACTTATATTTTCAGATTTAAAGAAAACTTTTGGCTTAATTTTTATCAAAAGCCAGGGCAATGATCCATTCCGCTCCATTTTCAAATTATAGACTCCTGCACGTTCATTGAATTTAACATAGGTCCTAATGTTCAAATCATATAACTTAAAAAAAGAATTTACTTTTTTAAAACCCATAATCGATATCCAATAGTCTCCATCAAAATTATCCAATTCAAGTTCTTTGGGAACAAGTTTTCTCAATAGCTTTTTTTGGACTTTGTAGTGCAAGAAAAGAACATCGTTACATTTAGGATGTTGTGTAGTTGCTTTTTTAGACAAAGGCGCAGGCCAATGCAGTTTGTAGGTGTTTTGCATATTTGGGATTTCAATTTAAATTAATTATAAATAATCATAAACACGTCGACTCAATAAAAATGTGATTCCCAGTAGAGCTATTATATACAACACCCTTTTGGTTTTTGAATTTATAATCTTTTTTACAATTATATTAATGAAAAATGTATATAAGCAAACTGAAGCTATGTCCGTAATGATATCAATTTTTCTCATGACCAATATTTATATAATATTAACAAAAATCATTCCTAAAACCTTAAACAAAGGGTTTAAAGTTGATAAATTGGTTAATGGGATAAAACAGAATTACCTAGTAAATTATTAATATTTTTCTAGACATAATGGACCCATAATTTACAAAAAAATAAATTAAAAGTCTTCAAAAACCCCAAGACCAAAAAGTGCAAAATCGTATTTGACAGGGTCGTTATGATCCATTTTACGAAGATTTTGATCTAATTCTTCTAAAGCTTTTGCATCATTTTGCATCCTATTAAGCAGCCCTAATTTTCGCGCAACATTTCCGGAATGAACGTCCAAAGGACAGGAGAGTTGACATGTTTTAATGCTGTTCCAAATGCCAAAATCAACACCGGTATTATTTGGTCTTACCATCCAGCGTAGAAACATATTGATACGTTTTGCTGCGGAGTTTTTTAAAGGGTCACTTATGTGTTTTTGTGTTCGTTTATTGTGTTCAATTTCAAAAAAGTGCATTTTGAATTTATGAATTGCATATTGAACACCTTCATTGGCATAGCGTGAAAATAGTGCTTCCATACCATTGTGTTTGGTATAAATATGGTTTAGGCTTTTAATGAATTGTATGGCGTCTGTAGCATTAAATGTACGATGTACAAACCCTTCAAAAATATTTAAATCTTGTGTTTGATGCGCCATCACAAATTCAAAAGGTGCATGATCCATAAGAGCCATCAGTCGGTTTGCATTTTTTATGATACTCTTACGGTTGCCCCATGCTATTGTTGCTGTAAGAAAAGCCGCGATTTCAATATCTTCTTTTCTTGAAAATAAGTGGGGTATTTGTATGGGGTCGCTTTCAATGAATTTTGTGTTGTTGTATTGCAAAACCTTTTCATCCAAAAACTGTTTGAGTTCAATAAAACTCAATCCGCTAAAGGATTCATGATGAGACTTGTCCATCAGTCATTGTTATTTTTCGGTCAGCCATTGCCGCTAATTCTTCATTGTGCGTTACAATGATAAAGGTAAAGCCAAAAGCGTCTCTGAGGTCAAAAAATAATTGATGTAATTGTGCAGCAGATTTACTGTCTAAATTCCCTGAGGGTTCATCAGCAAGTACAACAAGAGGATCGTTGACTAATGCTCGAGCAACGGCAACGCGCTGTTGTTCACCACCAGAGAGCGCATTAGGTTTGTGGTAAAGCCGCTCACTGAGTCCTAGAAAATTTAATAGTTCTTTTGCTTTTTTAAGCGCATTGCTTTTTGGAGTTCCTTTGATGAAAGCAGGAATACATACGTTTTCCAGCGCTGTAAATTCAGGAAGTAGCCGATGGAATTGAAAAATAAAACCTAGATGATCATTTCTAAATTTTGCCAACTGTTTTTCATTGAGTAATCCAATAGTCGTGTTGTTGATGCTTATTTTAGAATCTTTGTCAGGAGTGGGTTGATCCAAGGTGCCAAGAATTTGAAGCAAGGTAGTTTTTCCAGCACCTGATGCACCAACAATCGAAACAATTTCTCCTTTGTTTACTTTTAAATTCACGTCCTTTAGCACATGTAAATCTTCGTAGTATTTATGTATGTTGCTGCCTTGAATCATGTTTGTAAATTTAAAGGATATGTCGTTGATGTGCAATCTTATTGTATTTTTTTAAATTTAACTTTATTAAATTTGTTTCTTAATAGTTTATAATTATGGATCAAGCTGTATTTTGCGGGGGGTGTTTTTGGTGTACTGAAGCTGTTTTTAAGCGTCTTAATGGAGTTTTTACCGTCCGTTCGGGGTATACAGGTGGATTTATTAAAAACCCAGCTTATCGCGAGGTTTGTCAGGGCAGAACAGGGCATGCCGAGGGCATCATTATCGAATACGACGCTACGGTTGTTGCATACTCGGATCTTCTTGAAGTTTTTTTTGCAACGCATAATCCGACAACATTGGATAGACAAGGCTATGATGTTGGTACGCAATACCGATCTGCTATTTTTTACACTAATCTGAGTCAAAAAGAGTCTGCACAGCATTATATTGAACTTCTTAATGCCTCTAAAGTGTTTCCAGATCCCATTGTTACGACATTGGAACCCTTAGAAGTTTTTTATGAAGCAGAACAAGAACATCACGATTATTATGACCAAAATTCTAACCAATCTTATTGTCAATTTGTGATACTCCCCAAAATAAATATTTTAGAACAACGTTTTAAAGATAAACTTAAATCTAATGAACCTGCACCACCTAAAAAAATCTCATAAACTTATATTTGGCCTCTTTTGCGATCTGATGGGGTATGTGTCTTTTGTTTTTCCTCTGTTTGATTTTATTTGGGCACCGCTTTCAGCTTATTTAATGGCTAAACTCTACAAGGGTAAGCAAGGAAAAATAGCAGCAGTTATTGTTTTTATTGAAGAGGCTCTTCCATTTATTGATGTCGTTCCTACATTTACCATAATGTGGGTGTATACCTACTGGAATACATTAACGAAAAGGAACTCAGAATAACAACTATTTATCTAAAAATCGGCCAAGGCCAAACCTTCTCAGCATTTTTTTTTCAAAATCCCAAAAGAATTTGAATTGCCCAAGAACAAAGCCCCAAAAGACAAGCAAGATTTGATAGAAGATCAAACTCACAAAGACAAAAACGATTCCATACAAAATTGGGCCAAAGTTTTCTGAGGATATCCCTATCAATTTTATAATGGGGCGGCCCACAAATACGGAAGATGAACCCGTAATGGCAAATATTATAAAAATTCGGATTAATTCCCAGCGCTCATTCACTATCCATTTGGATTCCATTTTTTGGATGCTAAACACAAAAAACTTTAATATAAAAACACCCAACACAAATCCAATTAACATGTTCAAGAGCAATGAGAATTCGAAAAGTTTAACACAAAGTCTATATCCTAGGTAAAAGGAGGTGGCTATGCCTAAAAAAGGGTAAAGTAGCTGCCAATTTTGGCTGATTTCCCAACGAGATATAAAGGATTTAATGCGGTTTTTCATGCCCGCAAAGATAGTATAATATTGTACTTATTTTATTTATTTTTTGTTAAACAGTTTGCTTAGTAAATTTCCTATACCACTGTTGTTTTTTTTAAGAATACTGCCCGCTAATTCATTTATAATTGAGCCGTTTTCATCAGCATCTAAAATAGCCTCTAAAAAACTTTGCTTTTTAGTTTGGCTCTTTAACAAGTTACAGATCATTTTTGATAGGTCTTTGGTGTCATTAACCGATGAATTTCGCTTTTGTTTTCCCAAAATACCCAGGACAACAGGAGCTGCAATTTTAAGAACTTTGGCTACTGAATTATTACTAACACCCGACTGTTTGCTTAGTGCATTTTGAATATTCTTCTGGCGTTTACCAAATACATGACCAAGGATTTTACCTCCATCTTTTTCTACCGCATCTATGGACGAGCCTGAAATGATACTGTTAAGGTTATTAAGAATACTCCCATCGTGTTTGTTTGTAATTGCATTCAATAATCCTAGGGCTCCTTCTTTAGTAGCAGAATTGCGATGCATGGCCTGAAGCATGACAGGAATGGCTAAATTCAATAGAGCAGTGGTCTTAGATTTTGATTGTCCGGTTTGGCTGGACAGGCCTTCGATGAGTGATTTTCCTAAACCACTCCCAAGTAGGTTCATGATTTTTGACATATTTTTTGATTTAGGGAAATACAATTTAATTAAAAAACCCAACAAAAATGCTGGGATTTAGTTAAATTTTAAAACTTTAAACATAATTTAAGTCTTTGTTTCTATTCTTACAAGTATCAATTCTCTAAAACATTTGTCAGTGCGTTGTAGTAGCGTGTAGCTATAAAATCCGCCCCAGCTTCGTTATAATGTACATCGTCAGCCAAGTAGTCGTCGTTGAATCCTTCGTACATATTTACGGCAATCACTTTAGAAGTTGATGTCGTTTGGTTGGTAGCAATATCTAATACGTCTTCCTTCATTTGTTCAAATAGTGTAATGAAATTAGTAGTCATAAAATCTGATCTACCGGGTGCCAATTGCTCAATAAGAATAGAGACATTCGGATTGTCATCCTGCAGCAAGTCTATAATACTGTTGATATTAGCTATGGTATTATCGTAGGGAAGGCCACTTAGTATGTCATTACCACCTGGTGAACTAAATAACACAATATCAGGACTTCCTGTATCAGACAACCACTCATCTAGTTCATTTAGAATTTGCCCTGAAGTCCAACCGCCTCTGCCTTCATGATCTGTATCAAAAGCCTCATCATTATAGGTGGGGTAGGGAGCATTATCGGACTGAGTTCCAATAAAATCGAACGTCCACTGATTGTCCTTTAGTTCTTTCCATAATTCGTACCTAAAGCTTTCGTATATGGGGCGAGCCCCTTCCACTCTTGATGCACCCAAGGGTAAAATTCTGTTTTGTAAAGAAATTGGTGGTTCTTGTGGGGTTGTGTCTTCATCACTAACACAAGCAATAGTAGTTGTGATTAAAATACTTAAAATAAACAACAGTAGATATTGATGTCTATGGTGTTTTGTAGTGTTCCTTTTGATTTGTATTTGCATGATTTGGGCAGTATTTAATTTATTAACTTAAATAAATATATAAAAAAAAGTTCATGAAATTTTAATTTGTGTTAAATCTGTTTTTGACAAAAATGCCTAAAAAAACCCAAGATTAAAGCTTGGGTTTAATGAAAATTATATGAATTCTATTTATTTCAATATGGAAATAATTTGTGAGGCCAACTCTGAACCAATGCGTTCTTGTGCTTGTGTGGTTGCCGCGCCAATGTGTGGAGTTAATGATACATTAGGAGTCATTAAAACTTGAACAGCAGGAGTTGGTTCGTTTTCAAAGGTATCAACTCCGGCAAAACTCAGTTTCCCAGATTTAAGTGCTTCAACCATTGCGACTTCGTCTACAACGCCTCCTCGTGCAGCATTGACCAAGCCTGCACCGTCTTTCATGAGCTCTAATTCGGCTGTTCCAATTACAAAATCCTTTTGTGCAGGAACATGTAAGCTTAGGAAATCGGCCTGCTTCAATACCGCTTCTTTAGTTTGAATTTCGATATCAAAAGTTAGAGATTGTCCATCAAAGAATGGGACAGTTACAGATGCTTTGTCCATAAATGGATCATGTGCAATTACTTTCATTCCCAATCCTAAACCAATTTTTGCTGTAGCCTGACCTATACGACCAAAGCCAATTACTCCTAATGTTTTTCCACGCAACTCAGTTCCTTTGGCGTATGCTTTTTTAAGAGATTTAAACTTTGAATCTCCATCAAGCGGCATGTTACGATTGGCATCATACAAATAACGCACACCAGAGAAGAGGTGCGCAAAAACAAGTTCTGCTACCGACTCTGAAGAAGCAGCAGGTGTATTGATGACATGTAAACCTTTTCCGCGAGCGTATTCCACATCAATATTATCCATCCCAACTCCGCCACGACCGATAATTTTCAAACTAGGGCAAGCGTCAATTAAATCTTTGCGCACAGTAGTTGCACTGCGCACCAACAGTGCTACAATTCCTTCGTTATTGATGTAATTTTCTAACTGCTCTTGGGCTACAGTTACAGTGCTAACTTCAAAGCCAGCAGCTTCTAATTCTTCAACGCCATTTTTTGAAATACCGTCATTTGCTAATATTTTCATACGTATTTATGCTTTTCGTTCTAATTCACTCATTATTTCCACTAAAACCTGTACACTTTCGAGAGTTAGTGCATTGTACATTGAAGCTCTGTATCCCCCAACACTTCGGTGTCCATTTAAACCATTGATTCCAGCTTCCAAACACATACTATCAAAAGAGTCTTTCAAATCGTCGTTAGCCAATGTGAATGTTGCATTCATTGTTGAACGATCGGCCTTAGCCGCAAATCCGTCAAATAAAGGATTTAAGTCGATCTCTGAATAAATGAGCTGTGCTTTCTTTTCATTTTCTTTTTCAATAGCAGCAATACCTCCTTTATTTTTCAACCACTCAAGGTTGAGCATTGACGTGTAGACAGGAAATACTGGGGGCGTATTGAACATGCTGCCTTTGCTGATATGCACTTTATAATCCATCATCGAAGGTATTTTCCTAGATACTTTTCCTAAAACATCCTCACGGACAACAACTAAAGTTGTTCCTGCAGGCCCCATATTTTTTTGAGCCCCTGCATAAATTAAGTCAAATTTTGAGAAATCTATAGTTCTTGAAAAAATATCGCTGCTCATATCACAAACCATTGGGATATCACATTCAGGAAAATCCTTTATTTGGGTTCCAAATATTGTATTGTTCGAGGTACAATGAAAATAATCATGATCTGAGGGAATATCGTATCCCTTAGGAATATAGTTGTAGTTGGCATCTTTGGATGAGGCTACTTCAGTAACATCATCGAAAATTTGAGCTTCCTTTATGGCTTTGTCGCTCCATGTCCCTGTGTTGAGATAAGCTGCGCGTTTTTCTAGTAAATTGAGCGCAACAGCCAGAAACTGTGTGCTTGCACCTCCTTGTAAAAAAAGCGCTTTATAGCCCATGCCTTCAAGACCCAAAAGTTCTAATGCTAGCGCACGTGCATGTTCCATTACATCTACAAACGCTTTGCTACGGTGTGATATCTCAACAAGTGAAAGGCCGTTGTCAAAATCTAAAACTGCCTGAGCAGATTTATCCAAAACTTCTTGTGGGAGCACGCAAGGTCCTGCGCTAAAATTGTGTCGTTTCATAGTGTAGGTGTTAGCCATTAAAAAATTAAGCCGTAAAGGTCTGAATTAATTATTTATAAAACTGCAAAAAAATTGATAATGTTATGTTATATTTTCAACAGGAAATCAACAGTGTCTACATTGTCCGCATAATCAGCTAAACTAGGGCATTGTGTGTGGCCAAATGGAATTTCTTTAGGCAATAATCCATCTGAAACAATGCATTGTATGTATTTGTTGTCGTTTTTTAGTCTTTCTTTTAATGTTACCAAATTATCATAAAACTCATAAAATAAAGTAGCAATAGGGGAGCCGTAGTGTGGATCTTCTTTCAACATTAAAAAACCATTTTCGAGT